>Ga0181612_174620_pt1 | contig 23639 bp, 10 predicted proteins | sample HoacroProtozoa21_FD_119630 | JGI IMG/M metagenome (GOLD analysis project Ga0181612, IMG submission 119630) | Hoatzin crop microbial communities from Cojedes, Venezuel. Combined Assembly of Gp0051906, Gp0051904, Gp0051908
CGCGCCGCTCCCCCCACCGGAACCCAGCGTGATGTCACATGGTATGGAATACCGGGCTCTGTTTGGCCAGGTGGGGTCAGCCCCCACCCCCCGTCTGTGCCCCTTCCTGGAGTCCGGTAAAAATTAACCCTGTCCTGGTCAAACCCAGGACAGCTTGTATCATTGGTTTAATTCGGAAATGCATATTTTAATCAAAGTAATACATTTTAGACTAGCTCTATGTACTAAAAAAGTCATTCATCTAAGCTGCCTCTAGCTATTGCAGTGGCAAACAGCATAATTATCTGCCACATATCAGTGTGTTTGTAATGATAAGGCTGATCCAAATGGGAGCTAAAGCACTACCTGGATATCTTTCCAAAGGAGGAACAATGAAGAAACAGAATGGACCATACACAAGGAAGGGATCCCACTAGCCTCACACAAGAACGACATTTCTGCCTTCAAGCTCTCTTTCTTACTGGTCCTTGTTCCTCCAAACCTGCTTATCTATAGTTTCATTCTGTTTCACCATTTCCCTGCCAGGTAAGCCTTAGGGGAAATAATTACTGCCTTTTCTCCTTCACTCACGTTGCAATGTCCTCACAGCCTTTGAATATCAGGAGGGACAGCACTGAAAACACAGGATAAGACAAATTCCCTTCATTTACCTTGAGAAAGCTTGTCTTCAGCCATCACATACAGACTACTGTGGATGATCTTGTTCCAACAACTTGAATCACTGACCCATGTTTCTACAGTCAAAAGAATTTGGAAAACTAAAATAATGTTTTCCTTAGTTCAGTGTAATAAAGATGCCTCCACATTTCAGGTGGATTCTTTCTATTTTACCATCTTTAAAAAAAAGATACATTTTTTTTTCATCTTACAGGTGTAGCTGTGTATCTTTGGACCTTTACAAGTAAATTAATTGCTTTTAATTTTAGCTGAGAAACTGTACATCTGGATATGGACGGGACCCAAGGTGGCTAGGAAGGCTTAAACTGCTGCATCACTTGCCATAGCTATGGCATCACCCTGCCAGCCAAAGCCATGATTCACAGTCGCACCAGGCTCTGAAACTCGAAATAACTCCTTGATAGCACAGTTTTAAGAGGACTGACACCTATGATTTTAAGACCTCTGATATTTTGTTCTCCTCATTCATTTCCACTCTATTTAATGCAAGATGGATTTTTACAGAAAATGTATAGAAGATTTATAGAAAATGTCTGGAAAGTGGCAATTCCAACTCTGCACTGTGCTGGAGTCAGAGGTACGGGACAGAAGAAACTAGCCAATACAGGACAGAGTGCTTTCCCCACTGATGCTAGTGTTTCTGGCCGAGCAGGCACCTACTGAGATGATTTCTTACCATCACAATGGCACTAGGAAGTGCCACCTTCTATTAAGCAATTCATTTTATTAGCTTGAATTGAAATATCAGTTTTCCAGGAAGTTCTGGGTTGTTAGAGGCCTCAAAAGATTGAATTTTACCAAGCAAAAAGAAAAGAGACCCAAGCGAAACGTTTTCAATGCTAATTTGAAATTAAAAGGAAGAAGTTATCTCCTACACAGTCATGGCTGTGCCCTGAGTGTATTCCCTGTGCTCTTCCCTACTGAAGTGGATGGAAATGACACAATTGAGAAGTTAGTAAAATAAAAGATAAGAAATATGGATAAATTGATAGCTTCCTTAGTTAAACTTTATATCAACTAATTTTATTTAAAAGTTGCCTTTTCATTTGTTTTTTCACATCATTTATTTTGGCATTTTAGCAAAATTCTTTTAAATGCAAATTAGGTGAAAAATGCTTTCCACTTTAACATTAAATCCCTTGACTCTGCTGATCTTTATCATGACTTTATCATGTTAAAAAGTGCTCTGCACACTACATTATTGCCTAATTATCCCATTTTCATTGACAGTTGAAAACTCAAAACTGCTGACATTAACTTACTAATAAATGCAAAAACTCTTCTGCTCTTTATGGGTGGAACCAAATTCAAATCATCTGGGCAGTGTTTGTAGGATATTGTGGCCATATTTTAGCACTGAAAAAAACCCAAACCAGCTTTAGATGTTAGTCACATCTTATCCTCACACTACCTAGAATAATCTACACAGGACATCTCCAAATGTGGGACCCAAAAGTAACTGTGGGTCCAACTGAAGCCACTGAGTTACTGTCAATAATAGAATACCTAAAAATCAAGTCTCTTGACAAACACACTAATGCTTTAAAACACAGAGTATTGCTAATTTTTAAGGATTAGAGGACAGACCTGTAATATAAAAATCTATATTTCCTTAAAAAATTATATCCGTATGTATATTTATCTATAGGTGTTTCTGTCGAGAATGAAATAAATATTTAAAGTGTCTCAAATTATTAAAGAGTGTTTATATCTGTGTTATTAAACACTGTGTAGCTGTGTTGCACCCTCAAGAAATATTCATTAATTAAATGATCAAGTGTGAGTCTGAGCTATGCTACTCACTTACCTAAAAGTAAGTTTGGTCGGTCATGATTTTTAAATATTGACAGTCATAAAAAAACAGATATTCAAAAATACTCTTGGTTAAAACTCATCTTCCTGAAACTATCCATTTACAAAGGATTCAGTACAGCTCTTATATGAGTAATAAAAATTTTATTACAGAAGTGTTTACTAAGCACCAGGCTGAAAATATGGATCACAATATTCATGCAAAGCATAAAAAAAGCTTTCAGATAAATTTTGATTGTTACTGTATCCTACTGTTTATCACTTTTGTAACTTAATTTCAACAATAACAAAAATAAGTTGGACTTTTACCATGATAAAATGTGTTAAGAAATTAACTATCATAAAAAAGAACAATGGTGATTCCCCTCCCCTTCAAGTTATAACTAATAATAATTTGTTTCATGGATAATTCTGTTGAATCTTTGGCAGTCTAATAGAGCTGCTGCAGAATGACCACAAGCATTAATCATATGCTTTACTCCAGCTGAATGTTAGAAACATTGCTTAGAGATCAGAAATGAACACATATGACGTAGTATTATACAGACTGTAAGAATTAATCCTTCACATTTTTTTTTAAATGGGCACTTGCAAATGCTGCTGATACAGCCACAGTAATACAGGAATTTTGAAATGACAGATTTTGTCATTGAGGTACACTTGCTATTTGCAGCTAATTAATTAGTAATAGATATGGAAACAGCATTCTGACCTAGTTATAAATCTCCGTGGGTACATATATATATATAGAATTCCTCTTTGGGCTAGATCATTAGACAGTGCACAGTAAATGAACTTTAAAAGATATCGCAGTGTTGGTTCTTGTCAACTATCACAAACACCTCTGCTGAGCAGAAATATTTAGAACACGAGCACCAAAAGTTAAGTACAACTATCCTATAACATGTCCCAGTCTTAAATTTTACACACCTTATTGACATTTTGAACTTGCAGCTCAATATGCTATCTAGTGAACTTTTACCTGTGATGAGACTACTATTGATCCAGACAACAACTAAGGCTGTTCTGATCTTTAGAAAGTCTTTTTTTCGTATTTACTTTTCCTTCTTTAATACATATCAAATCCTTTCGTATTGTCTGATGCACTAGACTCACCTAACTATAACAGCAGTCTTAGGAGGGATAATGCTTTTCAGCTATACTAACTGTCTAAATTTATGAGCACAGCTGGTGTTCCTCCCTTATTGTTTTACGGTGCTTTCATGTGGATTTTTCGCTGATAATATCTCATCCTTACATATCAGAAAGAAACCTGAACATTAATCACAAGAATACAGAAAAAGGTGCCTCTGCATTAGAAGCCTATGATTCTTTACAAAGGTAACTCTTTCCAGTTGAATTGTATATGTATATACATATCTATACAATATTCTCTTGTGAACACCTGCAAACAGTTGAGTTTAATTAAACTGCAGCTGTTGCTGACTGAGAACAGAGATTTACCAACAAATACACTAGCTTTACATTGTCTTTCAATGTGCTTTTTTTTTTAACTCCAATTATCTGTTAACACTTTTTTTTTAATGGTAGAAACATTTTGAAATAGTAACTGTGTAATTAAGGACTAAAAATCAAAGTGCTGTCTAAAGCGATGGGCATTCAATGCAAGTAATGATGCTCCCTAGATGAAAACCTTAGAGAATAATGTATATGCAAATAATACCAGTTTACTGAGCACCTTGAAAGGCAAATTGCTCATCAGTAGACGTCTGGGAAAATGAAGAGTATTCATAGATAAAGTAATGCAAGCCCCCAAGTTATATACCATCTTGCAATAGTACAAACTAGCAATTAGGCCATTTCCTAATAAGAGGAAAGAAAAAAAAAAGAAATAAAACTAAGAATAGATATAGACAATACTGATGCTAGAGACAAAATATAGCAGAAATTAATTCATGTTTGTATTTTGCCAACAATAAGTTAAAGCAAACTTGTCTGTATTGACAGCCTAGGACTATCAGCAGCCAAGGAAATTTAAAGGTGCTTCCATCCATTTGTGATCTACAGTTACTTTTCTGGGAGGCCTTATTGCTGATAATCTAAGCAAAAGAAAATTTCCGTTCAGCAGTTCCATTCAATTGGTAATAATCAAAAGCTATTTTGTATTTTCTAATTATCTTACTCTGAAATCACCACATTGTTGCACTGGATGGAAAATGATACCTTAAGCAGCCCAGATCCTTTTATTAATCAATTTTGATCAATTATGATTCCTCAAACATGCTAATACATGAACTCAACAGATGAACTGAGAGGTTACACAATAACTGAGAGGTCCTGTAACTTAGAATCTCAAAAATTAATTTTGATTTTTTAATAGGAAACTCTGTTTATGTTTCTGATACCTTTCAACAGATACAGATATATAACAAACGGACATGTTTTAAAATATTACTACCTTAGGAGATTCTGAAAAAAACAGATTTTTTTATAAAAACACTATGATTTAGAACAAACACACTGAACCAATTTTCTCACTGTCTTTTAGCTATCAGACTTATTTGTCAGTAGATCATATGAGAACATACAGAAATATTTTAAGTTCACTTCTTTCTGTGGCTGGCTCTCTCTTGCTGTTTTATAAAGATGTACTACTGCTTTACTGACATATCTAGAAAAGTAAACAGCATAATTGGTACCTTCGAACGAGTCCTCTGTATCAAGTCGTAACATCTACCATGAGGTGTATTTTCATCAAACTATGCATGTATCTGTAGTACTGAGAGGAAAGAACAAATTTGTAATTGGCACTAGATGAAAGAAGCCTCTTACAGAACTCAATCATAAATCAGCATAATCAGTTATATCTAAAACAATATTTATGACTGCTGTAAGATCTGCTGGTTAACATAAATTAACTTCTGTTTCTTCCAGCAGCCTGTCAGATACAGGAGTCGGATCCACAGGCCCTCTGAGGAGAAACACAGGAATTCGAACCCCAGAGTGTAGTTTCCCGACCCCCACAACACCTCCATTGCTCTCTCCCCTGAAAAGAGCCCTAAGCATAGGTGAAATTCAGACAGTGTGATGCAGCACTAAATTGTTGCCAGGAAGTTGTCCTATACTTCTAATATTGCTCAAGCCTAAATGGGGATTCTTTAAGTATCTCACTGCTAAGCTAGAGGTTAAGCTTTCTGTAGGTGTTCAGAAGTGGTTGATATTCTAGGTGAAGCAAGCACCACACAAAATATTTTTCAAGCTCTCCTCTGTTATAACATCAGTCTGAGGTGAAGTTAGTGATCTTCATATACAAAACACCCAATTTCTATACTTGCCTTTAGCTGAAGAGTTTCAAAATCATGCTTCAGTCTCTCTGGGGAGTGTCATAACCACTGGGCTACTGGCAGGAGCTTGACAGATGTATTTAGCTAGCATTTGCCTACACCAGTCTGCGTAAGGGATATTCAGATCTGCTACTTCAGAAGCAGGGAGATACAGTCTAATTTAGGAAAAACATCGCTCACCTGGAGGGCTTCTGGTCCCAGAGCTGTAATGTGAAATATGTGATCAGTGCAGTTAAGGCACAGTCCCTAAGAAATGACAGAGGAAAATTTAACCTTCATCACAGTGAGAAAAAAACTAAGCAAAAATCTCCAAAGCCACTGCCAGCCTGCAGGATGAGGCTAATGCATCCTAGAGGAATGTTCAGCACCAGGAATGAGCTGCAGGATGAACAGTGCGTCTCTGAAAATACAAAGGAACTGTAAAAAAACTCTAAAAGAAGAAAATTTGTATCTAGGAATCTTGAATATTGCAAACTGAAGCATGTGGAAGACTCAAACAATTCTAGGATTAAGCATGAACTACATACGACCTTCTAGTGTCTCCCTCTTTATTCTGGATGTCTATGCTGGACTGAAAGCCTGTTTTAATGCCTCTACATATCTTTTTGGAGGTGGTCTTAACTATGCTTCTTACTTTATAGTTTGAGCACTTCTTTTCATATAATCGATTTACAATTAACTAAAACATTAATATTATAATTAATTTAGTACAGATATTAAAAATACACAGAAATTTGAACATTTAGATATTCAGTTATATTTCTATTATTTTGCTTTTTGATTTATCTTATCTTTAAGCACCCAACTGTCTTCAAGCGCAGACTTCCCTTCAGTGCTATACAGCCAACTGCTTAAGTCTCACTGAAGCCAGAAGCTCTGCACATGCCTAGATACTTTGTGGAACACCCTTGAGATTATATACTTCCTTTAGTGCTTTGCAAAATTAAGGACTCAAAATAATTATTGCCTTAGTGTTCAGAGTAGCAGTGCTTGCTATGCTCAAGGGGAATGAGACCTCACTGTTCCTACAGGCAGTTTGAGGTTTTCTTTTGCACTTGTCAGTGATTCAGCTTACTAGTGTGGTGTGTTGGAGCACGTTCTGCCATTCTTATTAGAATCTCTTTTCCCCTTATCTCAGTGACAAACTCTCAAAATTAAAAAAAAAAAAACCTAAATACTCTAAATCAGGACTCTTCACTTTGCTTAAGCTGGATTTGAACAGAAAAGGTGAATTAAATTGGTTCATAGGTAATGAGCCTATTCTTTGGTATATTGACCCATCATACTGAGGTTTCTATTTATGTTAATCCAACACACTTTTTAGATGGGGCAATCTTTTCTTTGCAAATTGTATTAAACAAATACTTTAATAAGGGTAGACCACGAAATAACATTAGAAAATAAATTGGCTGGTCATTCTCAGCTTTTGACACCTGTTTTTACCCTTTCTTTCTTTGATCTATTATAATTTACTTAATAAGCCAAGCTCACAGTGTATTTTTTTCAGAAACACTAGACATTTCAAGTTTTACATATTTTACATCTAGATTTTGCTAGCTAGGGAGCTCATTAGCAGTTACTTCTTGTGGTGAATAAAATGCCACCTGAGAGTATAAGAATTCCCTAATTCACAAGTTCACATTCTTTTAAGAGGTCGCTTAACCTTTAAGTCAACTGCAGCATATTAAAATTTAGCTGTTTTCATCAGATAACAGATTATTCAGTTGTACTGGAATTTCCAGGTTATGCAGTTATATTGGAATGCAACTGTTTAAACCACTGTCAGGCATGAAATTCCGATAGTTAAAGGTCTGTGCAAAATCTTCGAAACACAAGGGTTAAATTTGTTTTGAATGAGATGCAATCTCTGAAGGAAAATACCTCATCATTGTTTTGACTACTGTAATGCAAATAATCAGCATAATATCTGGAATTAATAATAGTATCCCAGACAGTAAAAGAAATGAGCAGGAGTTGCTTTTGTTTTTAAATTCACAAATGTAACTTGTGGAAGGTGGCAGACTGACAATCCTGAGAATGTAACAGCTAAACAGGTAATGGAACAAAAACTTCCCTAAATCACTGAATACATCTTTGTGAAAAATTTCTTTGGCAGGGCAAAAACCCCAAGATCCGAAGTGTTTCTGCAAGTTAGAAATTACTGATAATATTGGTTTTGAGCTGTTCACAGAATCGTTTGGCAAAATTTTGCTTTTAACGTGTGAATTCCTGTCTATGAAAAAAATTGTGTATACGAAATATTTCAGTTAATTTTCTAGCTGGGAAGCTGTGCATGATAGAAAAAACGCCTGTTTGCTTGACTGGTCTTCTGACATCCAAATCCAAGAGGAGGCTTTTCCCTTTTATTTATTAAAAATAGGGCCACTACAGTTTAGCTGAGCTTTTACTCTTGCTAAGTATTTTGTCTCATCCTCATGCTAATGGAAGGAGACCTAGTATCCTGATATATCTGAAAATTACTTGACTGCATGGGTATTCATTTTGTCCAGTTTTTTTAAAGTTATATGACTTGTGGTTACTTAGAAGTCTTAGAAAATGAAGCTGTATTCTCACATTGTTTAACTTGTAAGTGAAACAGAACTCTAGAGCTGCAAAAGAGAGCATAACTTTGATGTAACCTCACACAAAGAGATGCAAACCATCACATATAAATTTTGCTTTTGATTTCGAAATTTTACTGAAGGTAAATATTAGATTTGAAACCCGTGCTCTTCAAAGCAGTTTTATGATGGCCATTTCTACAATGGTTTCCAAACCTATGTTTAGGTTTTCAATTTGATCACATTCATGCCCACTACAATGGTGATCTGTAATGTCAAAAACCTGTCTTCTGAGAAGCTGTGCAGGTATTGTTTACAGTAGATAACACAAGATTTTCAGATAAAAGGGAATAAGTATATCTACTCTTTGGGGACCACCTTATGCCTAGTGAGAAAAATTGCAGTGGAGTCCAGAAACAGATGGAATTCACAAACGTTGGCTGCGATGTAATTGTAAACCAAGTATGAAACAATCTGAATACATTATTTTCCCTTTCTTTCAATACCTTACATTAGACAGTTAAAACAGTGTACTTCACTGGAGCATTCCAGTGATCAACTGGTGATGGTGATCAAATATTTTGTGCTGCATTTCTTTTTAAAAAGCTGATACAGTGTAGTAATAGAAGTGAAAGTTTTTCCTAAGCATAGTGAGGATGTTTTTGCTCATGTTGTCTGAAAGTTTCTGATGTATAACTGAAATAAAAAATAAGCTATTGACATTAAAATCTTATTTAATTTCTGAATGAATTTTCATTTATTATACTTCAGTAATAAATGTAAATGTCTGTCACTGCACAAGCTTAGTGACAGAAATTTGGTCTCCGATTTAAGTAGAATAATATCCATAATTTAGTGTCATTGCTCCCTTCAGACCAAAACCAACATTTTGATATTAAAAAGTACTAGATTAATGAAACATTTCTTATTGCATCTGTTAATATTTTGAAAATTTGTATACAAATTTATTGTAAAAAATAATTATTTTTTTTTTTTCACTAAAACATTCTTACTACTTAGATATGGCTTTACATCATCCACATACCTGAAAACTGAGCAAAGTGCTAATCTTCGTATTTTTTCCAGTGAAGTAACTAAATTAAGTAAAGTTAGTGCAGAATTATAGCAAAGATAAAAATTTTACTCACTAGTGAATACCCACATTTAGGACAAACTAGCAGAGATTTTGAGAATATTTCTGTGTTGAGATACCCGTTTTTTTGTTCAGTGCAGGAAAGAACAGTTCTAGTCTTTTGCTGAGAACTGAAATAGGACATGTGAGAGAGTGAAGTTGTGGGTCTCATGGATTAAAATCCTTCTACCTCATCATCTGATGATATTTCAGAGCAACTGGAGAACTAGAAATCATCAAGTTGTCAGACTTAGCTGTATGTTTCCTTAAGAACACTGCTTCCCAATGGACTTATGAAAACAGCTAATGAGGAAATTATTCTCTAGAAAAAGTACTTAAACCAAGACTCTAACCACAGTCTTAGAGAGAAGGCAAGAGAGAAGGCTGTTTCTGCACAGATACCAAAAGAGAGTGAGGAAGGGGGGATAACTGGGTTCCCCCATCAAGTTTGTCCTGACTGAACTGAGCAGGGAGAGTCCAGATAAGACCGTTCAGACCTGATGGGCTGTGCCTAAATTAGTATTTTCTTTTGGAGTCTCAAAACAAATTTTTCGGCTGTCTCAACTTGCCATGCTTGGTTCACATCTCAGGGTGGCCTTGGAGTACACAAATTATATCTAGTTTAGATGAGACAAGGTGGGAAGCTGTGCTGTGAGGGCTCAGCTAATAGACTCTGACTGCTAATGGATGATCAGTCCAAAGAGCAGACTAGAGAAAGAGCTAGTCCAAAGTGAAACTCCTAAAAAAGCAACTACTATGGATGTTTCCCTCCAAAAAGCTGTTTCTGGCCAGCCGCTCTTCCTGAAATAGCCACAGAAGTCATAGAGATACAGTACAGAGGATGGTGGTGACTTCGTGTAGTGTGACACCTACTATTCACGACTGCAATACCAGACAAAATGCTGTCTCAGCTTGTAACGCTGCCCTCTGCATGCACAAAGTCTCCTTCCTAAAACTTCCCATCCAGCATCCAACACTACTAACAAAATATAAAAGGCAAGTGCACAGCCATGAAAGTTCTACTCATTGCTTCGCACTCATTGAGAGCATTTTACCAGGAAAAGATAAACAAGACTTGCTAACGTCAGCTGGGGACAAGCTCTTTATTACCCTTTTCCCAGTCAGTTGCAGAAAATGAGTCTGCTTTTCTGAGCACCTGTCTTCCCTGACTTCCTATTCCTACATTCCTGCTGCTTGGCCACCACTCATTTTTTATTTTTTTCCCATTGTGCATAAAGCTAATTAATTTTTATTATTTTAATAAGAAAGCAATTTATATACAGTGTGAAACCAAATTAAGATTGCCATAAAAACTAGACATATAAAAGTATTTCCAGTATAAAATCTTAAATTTCTCCAGCTGTCAGTTTATTCTGCTAACATACACAAATATTGCAGAAGCAACCAAATAAATTAATATGTGAAATATTATGGGACAGAGAGAAATATGAACAGCTTTAAAAAGAAACCTCTACAAAAGTTTAACCAGAATTGAAGTGCTGAATTTTAAAACTGGACAGATCATGAAAAAGGAATGCCAAATGTGAAGTTTTACGTTAAACCAATGTACAAGTCAAGCTGATCTTTGTTATGTTTAGGTTCTGCATTGATCTCACACCCCACAAAATCTTTGCAGATTTTAAGTGCTCATAATACAAGTGCACAAAGTTATGTTGGCTTACCTCCAGTTGGGATTTAACTAAGACATAAGAGAAAAATAAAGAAAACAAAAAGAATTTTTTAATGACAAATTCATTTACAGATTTAAAGTAGAAAATATCTATTGGATTTTTTGACATCATAGATTCTCTATACTTCGCTTTAAGAGTCTCTGTTTGAAATCAGTTACCTCAAGAATACTTGAAGTTCTGACCCCCTCAGATGACTCCAACATTCAACTTCATTTTTCAATATTTTCATGACACTGGAGTGTATTCTGTTCTGACTGCTATGTGTAAAAGTGATAATACCTACATTAACTTGCTTTCTCAGCGATCCTTTGTAGGTTATCTGTGCATTTGCAACATATTTCTGTGTGCACACCCTTTTTCCTCTGTAGGATGTCAGTGACTGCGTTTTTCATCCATGTCAAGATCAGCCTCCTGGACCTCAAAGTTAGCACTTGGCTCAAAAGCAAGCACTGAGAGGTTCACCATATTGTTCTGGGAACCTGAGGATGCTGATGACTCCCCAGTCCTAGCAGGTAACTTTGTGTACGGTAGTCCATAGACCCCTGAGATCAGAAGCCTCTTAACTGGGCAAAGGTCTAGAACATTTCATTTTTGTTTTAGGGCATCTCATTTACCTGCAGTGACATGAAAATAACCTGTTCTCTGACCAAACCGGAAAATAACATGATTGAGTAGTAAGAAAAAGAAGAGTAAACACAACCGACACAAACATTGAGCTGGAACTACTAAATGCTCTCTCCCAAAAATGAAAACATTCACCAAAATACAAGTTAAACTTCAAGCAGTATTATGCACAGTAAAAAAAAATGTAAGCTTTTTGGATGGTGCATTAATTTAAGTTCTCCATTTCAATAAGGCAGGCACAGATCTAAATCCAATGCCATTTTAAGTCACATGGCAAAAGCGACATGGCAAAAGTCAACTCTAAAGAAAAGCTACAAGGAGAAACACAGTAATATCTTTCTCATTATTTTCATTTGAATTTTAAAAGATTAAAGGATTTCAACCAATATTGGCAGATTTCTTAGCTTTCCTGACTCTGTGCTATCAAAAAATACACTATTTCCATATTATCCTGACAATGTACCAATACGTTCCTACTCATGACTGCAGAGAATAACAAACCCTACATTAACACTGTGAATTATTAGGCAGGTTTATAAGAAGGTCACGTCAACATACTCTGTGACAAATAAACTACCTTTCTGTAGAGAAATGTTACATGGAGAGCAGGAAATAATCAGCTATAGTGAAGCTAAAGACACGTATTTATGAGGCTATATCAGCAGTTATGAGTCCCTTTACTCATATGGGAAAGGCCACACAAACTATTTCAGAGAAGAGACTTCAGAGATGCTCTCTGTGACTTCATCAAATTAAGCAGTCTGGTATTAAATTCCAAGAAATATTTTTGCTCTGAAAACGTATCCAGTGTCACGTGTCCCCCCTGTAAAAGGCACAGGGTTTTTACAGGTGCATAAGATACACATTTTTGTTACGCTGCTCAGAAAAATACACATGCAGGTAAGTTGTAGCATTTTCTGCCATTGTATTTCATCAGTCAGATATAAAATGGAGGTGGATCAAGACAGCTGATGTTTCTATGCTATAGAAAAGTATGCATATAGAGAAGGAAGAAATCTACTGTCTGCCATAATATATGAGTCAGCCGCAACACATGGGAGGTTGGTAAAGTACCAGAGGCTGTTTAAAATGAAAAAAACCCAAACGTTTTCCTTTTTTGAACCGTCTCAGTTCAGCTGAAGTTTTGCACACCAGTTTATATTTCACTAGCTAGAACCATAAACACAGCACTGTATATTGTTAGAATGTATTATTAACAATAGTTAGATTCCTTATAGATGTCTTCATAACCTTGAAAAAAAATCTTTACTTCTAAAATAACTTAATTGATTTTTCACTTTTCTATAGATAAATGTTTCACCACAGTCTCGGTATGTCCTCTATCACAAGTCACTATGTATACATCATATATTTTTGTCACTCTCCTTCAGTTCCAGATATATTAATTACTACTGACACATTAACAACGGTAGGCTGCAAAAAGCTCATTTTACTGCTATTAGCACACATGTACAGTTACGTGGAACTAGGACAATTGTTGAACACCAAATCACTTCCACTTGTATGAAATCTAATCTGTAAAGACTGCAGCTATGAACTTTGAAGACGACTCATGTTTTTCTTGATAGAGAAGACCATCAGATATGAAACTAGATCTTGCTGTGAGGCTTAGCTGAAACTGCAGGTATGTCTAGAAATGCAGACATCTGGAAATGTGAGGATGCTCTAGATGGGGGTGACACCTCTTTCCTTGGCACATGCAAGGTCAGGCTGTAATTATACTTGAGCATAATATTCTTAAACCTCTTTACCTTTCAGATGATGATATTTTCCGTTTTATTACCACCGCAAATTACCAGGTACTTGCTTTTGAAATAGAGCTTCTTATTCATTCTCCCTCACTGTTCTCCTAGAAACTCAGCAAGAATTAGTTTCAGGGGGACACACATGTGCTTGGGTACTGGAATCGCTGATTGTGCAAGGTGGCCATTGAATCAAACCACTGCTGTGAGAGCCGATCTTGATGCCATAGATACCCCCACAAATGTAAGCAAAAGAGTGAGACTATACAGGGGAATGGAGGAATCCAGCCCTTTTACAAAACTTGTACAATTTACTGTGTGCTACTTCAAGTGATGGTTATGTTCTCATTCCCCATAGGACCTTTCTACCAATTCAGCAGTTACTAGCATGGACATAGTCATTCTATTCATTTTTATATACTCTCTGTAGAGGTCAGTAATTATCAATAAGTAATATTTAGTTGTCTGAAGATTTAAAATGTAATATATAATTATTTTGAAAATTATGCTTCCCAGGAAACATACTAAACTTCATATCATATTCTGTGTCTATCAGCTTCTCAAAGTTTAGGTTGGAGACTGAAATCTTGAGGGAGAAACACACGCCCGTATAGCAAAAAGAATACAGAATAGATATGATCAAAGAATATTAATTTCTACTTGCTTTGACAAAATGAATAATCCACTGATCCTATTCTAGAAGATTTGCTGGAAAATCAATGTGTCCTTGTCACTGCCTGATCCAAAGAGCATGCAAGCAAATTGAAGATTGACTGCTTTGAATGCACTTTGGATCAGGCCGTTAGTTTGTCTGCAGTATGACTGCTCTCTGCATAAGCAAAGCGGGAGTGATGGGTGGACAATATCTGACATCTATCATTCCCGGTGCTGACAGAAAATTGCCTTTCAGGGATCTCTGTTCATTGGTTTCTCTGCCACTGATTTTCTAGTAGACTTTGGGAAGATAGATAAACTGAACATGTCTGATTTCATTTTATATACATTCCTGTCCTTTCTCCACCACTGAAGTTTATAAAACATCCTGTAATCCTGGATGGGAAAAAGCTATAGAATTACAAAGTAGAATATTATGTTTTGCTCAGGTGGGATTTGTGAGCTTGTGCACTTATAGTCCTAACATCAGCAGTTCGTTTCTTCCCTGTGAAGACAACATTCTAAGAACTTCTGATATGCAGGTGTTTGACATCCAATATACATTTCATCTCTGGTCAAAGAAGAATGTATCTTCAGTTCCTTAGTTTTGCTTTTACTTATAAAAGCCTACGTTAATACAAAATCTCCAGGATCCTTCTAAAGAAAACAATAAAGTACCTGTCCCCAGGGTAGCCTAATGATCACCTAAAAACATCAATTTACTTTTCTTTTTGTCTAACTTTCACTTGGATAAAACTTCTCTGCTATGAGTTTTTAACTCAAACATACAATATAATTTACAATATCAGTAAATTCAGAAGAATAATACATTGTGTAGGTATGTTTGATCTACTCTAATTTGAGGATTAGGCCAGATTCTTTCCAATGAAGTAGAAACCACTAGGACACACTGCAAGTACTAGATTTCAGAGAGCAGTGTTTTGATGTCCAAGGAAGCACAGGTAACATTTCCATTTCTTTCTTCTCTTGGAAATTGTCTACACTACACTGGGGTCCACCAACAACCTTGTCTGAAACTATTACAATTGGAATACACTCTCCCAAGAGTATCACATCTGCCTTTGTGTCTCCCTCAAACCACATCATTCCCTGGTCCAGGTCTGTTCTCACCATGCAAAATCCTTGACAAAGGAAGAATCTGCAGTCATTTCTCTCCAATCTTACAGTAAAACATCTTCATTTACTTCATTAGAAGTCAATTTCACCCAATGGTTTTGGGTTTGGTTTTTTGTTTGGTTTTGGGTTTTGCTTTGCTTTTTTTTAAATGTGGAAATTAACCCATTAGAAATCTATGCCTCATAAGCTAAGCTCAGTCTATGCTGCTGTGTTTTACTTCCAAGAGTTTCTACCATGGTATACAACGAGGATACATTTATTTTGCTACAAGCAGGTGTGAAGTGAAAGTATGGTATCTGAGATGGAATAGAAGATTCTGATCTTAAAATGTCAGCAAAGTAGATTTATACTGTGATATTTAGTGAAGTAATAATATCAGTGATGGTAATAGTGCACTTCTTTGTTCTTCTTATAGCTTTAATCTTCAGAATGAAACAGTGCGGTTAATTGCAAATTGCTTACAGTGCTGGCCCAAGCAACACCATCAATTTTGCGCATACAAAGTAGGCCTAATAGGCTCTTCCCCTCCTCCCTTTTATTTTTCTTAATTTAAAAATTCTAACTGCCCATTGATTACCTTACAGGTTATAGGAGTTACTTAAACATGAAATATTGTGAGTGGAGTCACGAATAGTGAAGAGGTTCTCGGAAGTCAAGAGGAGTAGCTGGCCATCTCATGGACATCCATTTCCTGAAGGTCTGAGTGCCATTATAGCTTACTGTTATTTTTCTCAGAATATTTGATGCATTAAAATTCTCATGTCAGTTTTCATAAAAAATAAACAAATGGATAAATAGGGCTGTTGTCATATGAGTAAAGGTCCCAAATACATGCGGTTATGAATTACTATAACAATGTTAGGTGACCCGACAATAAAATCTTGTGTGCTGAGAAAAGGAATGAAGCAGTGATCACTAAAATTAATCTGACCAGGGTATTTTTTGGGAGGGGGAGTACTTTGGAAGTCAAAAGTCAGCACAGCTTACAGTCATATAGCCTTTTCCTCTTAGACAAATTAAAATGGGGACTAGTTCCTAAGGATCAGCTATAGCTTTCTAAGAAGTAGAATCTATAATGCAATAACTTTACTTGATGTAAAATGTAATGTTAAAACTTGAAGTATAAGTGTAAGAATATTTGCTCCCAAAATACTACCAAAAGTACTTCAGCCAGCATTACTTTCAGATGGTACTTTTTCAAATCTTCCTAGTGTTGCAGATTTCATGCTCGTGACACAGCTACCTAGGTTGCTTTCCAGTACAAGAAGGAAGTTCAAACATTTTCAAATTTTATTTTCACAAAGCGTTCAGTGTATTACTGTAATTTTAGTGATCAAGACCAAAATGAAGATCTTTACAGGCCTTTTTTTCCTTTTCCTCATCTGGAAGCACTTAAGTTCCCTAACTGCACAAGTTACATTTGTTAGAGTTTATACTTCTGCCATAACAAACAAAATCAACGCTGGGTCGAAAACATTGCTTTATAAACTTCCTGCTTGCCAGACTGTCATTAGCTAACTTCAGTCATGTTTACTATTTTCTCTACACTTACATGGTTCCAGAACAAAAACATACTGGTCAAACTACCACATAATCACTAAACTCCTGATGGTCAGAAAACCTCCTAGACCACAACTACATTAAAAGCAAATAAATAACAAAAAATATCACACACACGTCAAAAGCCAAGCATTCCTCCGGTTATCTTAGCTATCAGATCATCTGCCAAAGTAACCCAATAACAATCCTAAAACACTACTGAAAGAAAAAAGCAGAAGAGCTCCCCCCCCAATAGCTTAATATTTAGAAGTTAGAGCAGGTATCTTCTGTGCACCTGAGTTCATAACCCTCCCTGTTTCAGTCTGACAAAGGGATTTAAGTCCAGTTTGTCACCGTCCTGAGAGCCTGCTGTAACCATTAGGCTACAGCACGGTTCGAGGTAAATCTTTCGCTCCCTCCAACTGACACCATTCCATTAAGTATAAATAATTAAATGAAGAAGAACGTGAATCTGATTTTCCTACATGATTGCTTTAACCATCAGGCTATAGAGTCAATCCCTCCTCCACTATTTTTCCCCAGCTTAATTAATATTTAATTGTTTACACAAAGTGGAACAGTTGTAATAAGAGAAATTCTGAGAGACAGAATTCCCAGTAAGCCAACACCTGGGACACTTTCCTAAGAAATGGTAGATCTACCACCAACTCCCAGTTCCAAAACAGGGAATCAAGCGTGCCTTGTGGGATAAGAGTCCCTTCTAATTCTGAAAACATGAAGCATTATCCTTAAATATTTATTACATTTTTTGTGAGAAATGAGTAGTGTGGCTTAGGCACTAAATTGCCGGAGATCACCATCAGTTGCAAATCCTCACTGGAGAAAAGGGACTTGCAGACTCGTGGCTGAGCATCAAGTCTATTTTTAGCACCTCCTATCACTTTTTTTTCCTGGTTTGCCATTCAGCTCTTTGCCTTCTGCATACCTTATCTTCAGGCACCTAACGCTGCACGTGCTCATAAAGCATGCAGACACTGAAGCCAGAGTGTCTGACTCTGTAAGGTGGGGTGATGCTCATGAGGCATAGAAACAGGGCAGCCAAAACGGTTTGTGATTTATAAATCAGTCTTCAATATATTTGCATTGAAAACTGCTTTGAATTTTCGTTCCTCAAACCATTCCTCAAAATAGGTTTGAATTCTGGGGCAGAGGGCAATACCAGTGGGACTAAAGCTGTTTTATCGGATATTTTATAATTCAGATTGATTGTTCTGTGGGACACTTTAGTAGAGTTGCTACTGTCAGCTGTTCAGGAGCGGATATTTTTGAGATGTGGAAAACAAACCCCTGCAAGTTTGCAAACACTTTGTTGTTTGCCCCTTAGGCACATCTGGCAGAGAGACTGCTGCCGCTGACACGAACTCTCAGGTCTGATCTCACTGCTCCCAGGATGAAACAGTTAGGTAAATCTGATGTGAGGGATCAGAAGTCAGCTTGAAGCACAAAGAGAAATTGTCTTCTTCTGTGAAATATTTCTATGAAGTGAGACCAGAAAAAGTAACCACACAGGGACTGGATGATATTTTTTACAGTAGGGACCAGTGAGCTGTCTTCCCACTCCCACCACTTTCATCCTTTCTTTTTCTCTTTGACAAGGTTTGTAAATATGTCAACTAATCTCGGAAAAGTAGTGCACAGAAGACTCATTCAAAAAGGTCAAAAGGTCCATGCAACTCTCTTGAATTAATATTATTCACTGGTTTCATTTTCTTCAAGCTATTTTCTGAATCCTACTTTGAATGTTCTCTTTTCTCATTCTCTCCCCGAGCCAAAAGGTACACAATAATTCAGGTATTTAAAACACAAGAAAAAAGTGCATGGTATCATTTACACAATTTGGAAGGACTACTGGCACTGTGAAGAGACTTATAATGCAGTGAGTGCTGGAAAGAAAAAGAAAACAAAAGGACTTACATTGTAAGATTTTATCTAACTGATGCTTCTCCTTGAAGTTCAAGTCTGGCCATCTCTTAGTTCACAGGCATGCATGCTCTGTAGTGATTCCTAATCCAGTCATTTTAGGAAGCCTTATCTTTAGCACCACAAGTGACCTTAGTCTAGTTTCACAAGGTCTTCCTCAAATTCTCGTGTATTCTCGACCCTAGAAAAAAACACCCCAAAATCCCAAACCAAAAACCCAACATAAAAGAGAATATAATTTCTGCATGAAGCTTTCTTGTTGCATCCTTTCAGGCTTGCTGTACTGAAAAAGTCAAATCTACTTTTAACGTAATTCCAGCAGACTTTATGGCAATGGAATACTGTTATCTTCTTGTGAGAGCATCCTCTAAACTCAGATCACTCTGGTCTTGTCCAATAAATCATTCCTCATTTCAGGTGTTTTGAGGTCATATCCTCAAAACTGGCCTCAATCTATTCTGTCATTTTACCTACAAATGCTGACCAGAACTGCCTTACTCGAGTTTTCGACTCTCACAGACAAGCTATTCAAGAATCATTTTGAGTTATTCCAAGTCTATGGAAGCTGTGTGTGAATAATTTCCTGACAGCTCCATCATTTCCCAGAATCTCCCACCTGATGAAAGCCATCCCATTCACTTCAGCTTCAAAGAAGCTTTCTGGCAATCTAGGGAGCAGAGGGCCCAAATTTTCTTCTCTAGAAACTGCCCAGTGTCTCAGTGTATTTTGTTATTGCTGTCTAAAAACGTATTCTTAAGAAGACAATTGGGCCTCCAGCGAGGCGGAAAGATGCATCGCTTGACATGTCTATTGACACAAAAACTGGAGGAAGGTGCCTGCATCTTTCACAGATTTACCCAGCTTAGCTGTAGGTTTTCTGTACAAGCCTATTTCACCTGAAGTACTTTGTTTTCCCTACAAAACAGAGGGCTTTAGGAACAACATATCAAAACCTATAAGCAATATTTCTCGTATCTCTGCTTAAACACCACCTTCTTTTTGTTTCCCGTTTTTAACTGTGGGTGAGATGGCAGAACCCAGAGATGCCCGTGCATGTTTTCACCACTTTCCCTGGATATCCCTGTGCTTCTGGCATAACACTGCAGGGCTACTGGTGGCAGGTCCGAAATAAAGACAGTACTAAGTTAGCTGCTTATAATGCCTTCAGAAAGAGCTTTGTTGTCACTTTTCAGGCTTCACCTATCCACAAGAATGTTTAATGGTTTAATTGCTGACGCAATCTTTGGAAAGGATTCAAGACCTGCCTCATCCTTCTAAACAGTACTAGTTTGCTGGACAATACTTTCTACGTTTACTTCAATGGTATGAACTGTTTCAACCATCACAGGTAAGGCTAGTTATTCCCACACAGCAAACCCAACGTAGCCCATTCCTACATAGCCATAGGTGAATTATTCCTACACAGACTGTCAGGTCTTTCCTGATAAGTTGCGTACATATAATAATTACTGTGTACAATTACAGAAACGTTGGATGTAAATACTCCTTAAATCTGAGAAACATCATCAAATTTAGAAAAATATAAACATATAACTATATGGTTCTTGAATCAAAATAAATATGAAATTTTGAGGGGAAAATAAAGAGGAACATCACTGAGTTAGTAACAGAAAAAAAGTCAATAACTCCTCCACCAGTGTTGAGGAAACAAGAATTCATTTCAGAGCGCTTCTTCCCTCTCACACTTTCCTGCATCTTCCTCTTCTCACCTCAGCCCTCACATCAATCTCTTGCCTTTCAGCACTCTACACACACACACACACACTATACATTCCTTCAGGGCAGTGCACAATTCCCTTACCTGTTTTGACAAGAAATGCACATTGAGTCACACGCCAGAGGCCATAGTTACACGAATGTCACAGGTCAATAAAGATCACTTACATTTCCTATGAGCTTTTTCATCCTCTTTTTCCCCTCCGGGAGCCAGGGCCTCAGAAAGGAAAGAAAGAAGTGTCAAGGGCCCCTTTGTCAAGTGCTTTAAAAAAAAAATCTCCAAAACCCACCACTGGATGCCCCTCTCAACCTCTTGTTACCTTGCCTTAAGGAAAGTGGCCTTTTTCTCTTGGCCTTCTTCACCTCGAAGGAGTTCTTCATCCCTTCAAGAAGCTGGTCACTGACTTATCTCTCTCCCTGGATGATGTACAAGAAAGCAGAAGAGATTAGTCAGTATTCTTTTAAAACTGTCTTTTACAAGGAAGTCAATAAAATGATATACATTGTATCACAGTTCAACATATCTGACATCTGATCTGTAATAAAATTCACTTCATACATATGCTTCTTCAAGCTCATACATATGCTCCCCACAAGCATCCCCCAGCTGCTCTTCTGAGACATTTTGGTAACGTATCTGTAGTATTATGCTAGATGTGTTTGAGTAGGTATTCTACCCTTTCTCTTTAGTCTAGTAAATACTTTGAGCAAATCCACTTGGTAAATATAGTACTGCAAACTACACTAGGGCTGCTTGAGTATCTGAGGAATTTGCTGATTTTCTGTAGCAGAGAATCTCAGGGACTGTGTTCATTGTTCAGTTTCAGACTTGGTTTGCAGAAACCTGGAAGAAATCATGTTCTATTCACACAAATGCTCGTGATAAATGGAATCATTTCTTGACACATTGAGTATATGATTCGCAGAATCTTCAATAAAATAAAACATCACTAAAAACTGAAACTAGTCAAAAATGATAGTTTCACCGAACATTTCACTGTGAGGGCTATACATTCTGAATACTGGATATCAGTAATGCAAGTCATTGGAAAATGCGGGCAGCACAGTACCCATGCTAGTATTCCTTCTGTGAACACAAAAGGTGTACCCCCATTATCAGGTTGAACTGGATCAGCAGTAAGTTTTTGAAGCAGTCTTTCCAGGTTTCCCTGCTAACTGTGATCTGGTTTCCTCTTTTGAAGACTTTTCAGAGCACATGACCTCGTTTTCTCCAAGAAGAAACTGCACCAGAAGATATACTGCAGGAATATCCCCAATGCACTCCAGCTGCAAATGAACATAGAGGTAGTCGGATGTAAAGATACCTCAGTGTATATATTGTAAATGCCCACATCAGCAGTTATGTTATATAGATCTTCTCCTATTAGTTTATGCTATTTGCTAATGTAAATATTTTTTGTATTTATGTGTCATATAGACACCTTTTAGTTTCTTCACATCTGTGCCAGCACAAAACACACATGGGAGTAGGTCTGTGACAGCTGGGTTGAACCTGGCACATGAGGGATTTAACCCAATATTTTTATAGTAAATTATTACCCAGAAAATACCTTCCTTATTCACTATCCCTTGATTTTATTACCCCTTAGTTTCATAGTCATGATAATGATAACGTTAGTGTATTTAACAGAAGTCATCTCATCTAAGTAATTCCTCAGTAGTTACAAATTTTGGTAGGCTTATCAGATGCCCAACGTCAGAAATACCAGCAAAGTACCTAATCATCATACGTATGGCTATTTGGTGAATAAAGATAGCTAGGACCAGCACAGACTGCTTATTTCCCCCCCTCATCAAACTCTCAATATGAAATAAAAGTTAACATGAACACTTCACAATATACAGTGACATAAATCATTTAAGATGGCTTCTGCATAAGAGGATTTTCTGAGAGTTCTATAGTGATGTCTCGGATCAGACTTTCCACCTCCTTGAGAAAAGGAATACGTGGTACAATCATGCCACGCCTGCTAGCATACATTTCTTTATTAGCAGCTAAATTTTCAAGACAATTCATAAGAATCATGTTTTTCTAGTATTGAAATTAAGACATATTTGATATCAAACTATTGTCTGAGCATGGAAGAGGGGTCGTCTTCTGCTGGGAGGTGAAGAAGGTGAAGACAAAGATATCTATGTTATTTCCCAATAGCTGTTGACAGGTTCAGTAGTGCTAGCAGGCGATAGCAGCCTGAGGAGACATTACTGGGAAGCCTGCTGAAGCATTCATGCAGAATTTTTTTTTCCCTCAGGAAAAAAATATCTCCTTTTGTTCTGACCATGTGAATTTTGTTGTCATTCCAGCCAGTGATCTGATAATGCAATGAAGTCTATGGTCAACACACCAGATTTTTAGAAAGCATTCATAATGAAAGAAGATATGAAACACTTCTATCGAGCAATCCCGTGTACCACCAAAACAGTCAGAAATAAACAAGTTCTAGCAAGTCAGAAGAAGTGTCTTGAGCACACTGGATATTTGTTTCATACTGACCCAGGAGAAAATTCTTAAGAGGGAAAGATTATTTTAATTAAAACAGTCATAATTTCTCTTTTGAATGCTGCCTTGACTTCTAGGTTCTATGATAGTTTACCAAACACAATACCACCCTTTAAATACTGAAATCCTTCTTGTCCCATGCCTATCAACTGCATTGCATTTTTCCTAAGATCACTGAAGTTTTCATTATCCAGAAGACAGACTGTCTCTTCAAATTTTAGCCTTTTTATAGATAACAAAACCTGAGCAAAGAAAAAAAATGCATTGAGCTTTGGGAAGGTTTAGAGTTTTCTCTAGATTAGAAGCAAGTGCCTCTCTCTTTAAGACTGGATTAAATGGGAAAGTACATCCAAGGCTCCATCACATTCAGCTCTGCAAACTGCTGTCTTGGATTTTACCTACGGACACAGAATAAGATGAGGACATGAGTGTGCCCAAAAAAGGTGCAGGGTCAAAGTTATGGAAACTATTCATGCAGCTTACTTTCACTAGCCTTGTAATTTCATTAAATAAGGCTTTAATACTCACCCAACTGAGATGCTTA
>Ga0181612_132893_pt1 | contig 23637 bp, 19 predicted proteins | sample HoacroProtozoa21_FD_119630 | JGI IMG/M metagenome (GOLD analysis project Ga0181612, IMG submission 119630) | Hoatzin crop microbial communities from Cojedes, Venezuel. Combined Assembly of Gp0051906, Gp0051904, Gp0051908
CGGAGGCGGGGGATGGAGGCAGAAGGTGGCCGGGGGGGTGGGCTAGTAGCCGGGGAGTTTTGAGAAGCCCACAAACCTCCCGCTTTTTTTCGGGAATTTTTAAATTTTTTTTGGTTGGTGGAGGGGGATTTCTATGGTAAAATCTAAGCTACATAGAGGGTTTTGTCGATATAAGACAAAATAGTGGTACATCCGTCTTAGGGAGAGAGGACGGGAGAGGAGTCAATATGAAGAAACGGATTTTCGCATTCTTTTTAATGTTTGTCATGGTATTTGCCATGGGATTCGGAGCATTGCCTTCGTTTTCCATGACTGCAAAAGCCGCTTCCATTACCGTGGACGGAGATATTTCCGACTGGAGTTCTGTTGAGAAACAGTCTTCCTCCGCAGAGAACGTTATGGAGTGGGCCGTGGCAAGAGACAGTTCCAATTTGTATTTCTATGCCAAGGGGTCCGGCAACCAGTGGTGGAACGGATTAGACGGCAATCTCATTACGTTTTCCAACGGGCAGATGCTGCAAAGTGCTTCCATGGCTACCCAGGTAAAAGACAGTGTCTGGGCAGATGTCAGCGGTGCATCTATTTGCGCCTCGGCATTAATGGAGGATAGTTATTATTACGATGAGGTATCTATTCCTTTGTCCTTCTTAACATCCACCGATGTGACCATGGAGTTTGTAGGTACGTCTATGGCTTTTAGTGATATTCCTTCTCTGGACGGCAGCAGCCTTTCTGATGTTACATCCGGGATATCTTCGGACAGCGATGCGGGAGATGATACGGATGCAGCTGATGATTCTAATGCAAAAGATGCCGGTGAAGAGGATGCAGACAGCGAAGAGGAAGCAGAGGATGCTTCAAATGATACCTATGTGGATGAGAATACCGAGTATGTGGAGGATGCCGAGGTCTTAAATGAAGACAGCACTGCCGTATATTCCGGCATTGTGATTGATGGAGATTTCTCTGACTGGCAGTCAGTGGCTACTCCCATTTATTCCGTAACGGATAATTCTTATATCACAGAGGTTTCTGCTATTTGGGACGGTGATTACGTATATGTATACGTTAAGGAGAATCCCAACTACTTCGAGGGCAATATCGCCATGGCAGCACATACCAATAATGGTATTTTCGTACTGCAGACCGATAAGAACCGACAGACCTCTTTCTATTTCTATCGGAACTTTGACGGCTCCATCTGGATCGGGAACGATCAGGGGTATGTGGCCTTATCCGGAACCGACGGAGCATATTCCGATCATATGTATGAGTTGGCCATTCCCATTTCTCAGATTTACGGCGGGGATGCAGCAAGTTCTATTAACTTCGGTATTTACAATGCCACAGATAATCCTTTGATTTATGTATCCGGACTGACCAACCGTCAGGGTACCACCACAGAGACGGTGGACAGCGGTAAGGGCATTGCTTATGATTATGACTTTTCCGATTGGGATTCCTACGGAGCCTCTATTTTGTCCGGTAATTATTATTATGACAGCGGTGCCAACGGAGCTTCCGCTTTGTATTATTCCGACGGCATTATTTACGGACATGTGGAGGAATACAGCCGCTCCTACAGCGGGAATGATATGACACCGTTCTACCTGGCCATTAACGGCAATCATCGGAATCTCCTGGGATTTTCCGCATGGCAGGTGGATTCCTACGGAAATGTGGGCTGGCGTTATGATGACGTGACCCTTCCCGTAGGCTCTTACGAATATTATCTCTTTGATGATGATTTTCGGGGCGGACGAAATATTTCCAACTCCCGGGTTGATGCTCACTGGTACGGTAAGATTTATATCGTGGTAAATAAAGACGGCTCCGTGGAGTGTGAGTTTTATATTGATGCGGAGAAGGTAGCAGAGTATTTCGGTGTGGATATTACCGACCTTAAGAAAATCGAAGGACGATTCCCCGGCGTGGGACGTCAGTGGGTAGCTCTGGCTGGAACATCTTCCGGTGCCGTTGTGGGCATCCTGCTTTGCATTGCCGTGGTAGGCAGTGTGAGAATGTACAAGAAACGTAAGAAAAATCAGAACGGAATGGTTGCATGCTAAAATACATTTTACTTGTAGTATTTCTGGTGATCTGGCTTTACCTCCTTCATATTCTGGAGGAGGCAAAGCTATATGCATGGAAATACATTGTAGGCGCCGCCGGTCTTTTTGTTTTTATGATGGTGTATCTGCGGCCGCCATTGACGGATCCTTTGGCACGGCTTGTGGCAGGGATTGCAGGTATCTTCGGGAATCTTACGGGATTTTTTGAGGCCTATTTTAAATACGGAGTGATTTTCGTTGATTCTGCAGAGGGGTCCATTTCTCTTCAGATTGATTTTGAGTGCTCCGGTATTCTGGAAATTATGGCATTTGTTTCGCTTCTTTCTTTTTTCAGAGCCTACAGTGTCTTTGAGCGAATCATTGTAAACATCATCGGGGTGATTTACATCCTTCTTTCCAATGTTATTCGCATTATAACAATTTGCTGCATTATTCATTTTGCAGGAACGGACTATTATTATATGGCTCACACCTTTGTGGGGCGTATTGTTTTTTATGCCCTGACGGTGTTCTTGTATTTTGTGGTTTTTACCAAGGAGCAGGTCATCCGGCAAAAAGTAGGAGGGTTCCACTATGGAGATTCTTAAACTTTTTGCCAATTCCTTTATATTCTGGGCTGCCTGGATTGTGATTCCCGTCATTATGGAGATTCTTCCCTCTGTGGGAAGCGTGGTGATTTTAATTAAGAAAATCATCAAAGGAGACGGGGATAAGGAGCAGCAGTATCTGCCGGAGATTTCTCTTATCATGCCGGTGTATAATTCTGCGGCTACTTTAGAGGCGTGCATTCGTTCCGTGGATGAGTCGGATTATCCCAACGAGCGGATCCGGGTTTTTCTGGTAAACAATCAGGGCAAGGACAATTCCTTTGAAATTTTTACCAAGTGTCAGAGTAAATATCCGGATCTTCATATGCAGTGGTTAAATGCCAAGCAGGGAAAGTCCCGGGCGTTAAACCTTGCACTTTTTAACAGCGAGGGGAAGTATATCATCAATATTGACTCCGACGGTCTTCTGGAAAAAAGCGCCCTTCGGAATATGGTGAATCGTTTTGAGTCTCATCCGGATATGGATTGTATGACCGGTACCATCTTAATCGATCCCAAGCAAATCGAGCCCTATCCCTGGATTTTTCCGAAACTATTCCGGAAACTGGAATTTATGGAATATGCCCAGGCTTTTCTGGCAGGTCGTAATTATGCAAATGAAACCAATTCCATTTATACCTTGTCCGGAGCCTTTTCCGCCTTCCGTAAGTCTTCCGTGTTAAAGAGTCAGATGTATAACACGGATACGGTGGGAGAGGATACTCAGATTACTTTTCAGATGAAATACATTCAGGGACGCCGGGTAGGCATTTGTGAGGATGCTATTTTCATGGTGGATCCTATTGAGGATGTAAATAAGCTTTACACCCAGAGACAGAGATGGCAGAGAGGTTCTTTGGAAGTAAGTCATATGTTCTTTAAGGATAAAATGAATATCGGCAAGATTTTTACGGATGCTTCCATTCGAACTTTATTATATGATCATACCTTTGCCTTTCCGCGAATCATTTGGTATCTGGCAATGTTTTGTCTGTTGTTTATGAATTATTCCCTGAATCTCATTGTATTTTCCACGGTGTTTTTATTTGCACTGTACATTGTGCTGGGATACTTGTATTACATTGCTATTCTTGGGTTCTTGCGTCCCTTCCCGGAGATCCGCACCTACTATCGGAATCAGTGGTATATTGTGCCTCTGCTTCCCCTGTTTAACCTGGGGGTATTTTTTATTCGTTTCTTCGGCATTATTAACAGTATCAGCACTTCCAGTGCCTGGAAGACCCGGAATCTTACAGAAGAACGGAAGGATTTTACCGACGGACTCCGAAGGGATTTTCACCGGGTGGAGACGGCTCTTCATTGGATTCGCCGTGCAGTAAATATAGAGGAGTAAATCTATGCAGAAAAATAAAGCGGGACTGAAAACGCTTATATTCGCCCTGATTTTTGCCCTGGTGGCAGGGGCCTTCGGAATCTACCTGATGAACTGCTATGAGGAAAGCATGTTAAGGGTATATGCCACCCAGCAGGACGGCTATGTGCAGTTGGTGCTGGATCAGATCAATCTGAATTCGGATTTAAGCGATGATGAGATTATTAATGATATTTTAGGTACCCTGGATATGGGGGAGGTAAGTTACTGGACCATGTCCAAGGACAGTACCATGGTCTATGTGAAAAACGTTACGGAAACCAATATGTATAAAGGTGTGGAATCCGACTCCGTATACATGACGGAATCCGCCCAGGAATTTGTATCCAATCTTCAGGTGGATCGGGTGACCCATTTAATTATCGAAATGAATGACGGAGACCGGTATGTGGCCAGCGGTGTGGCCTTTGAATATAACGATGTGGAATACCGTATCTGCCTTTTGACGGATGACACGGTGATTCTGGAGAATAACGATTTTCTCTCTGTCAAAGTGGCTATGTATGTGTTCTGGATCTTAATGCTCTGCGGAGTGGTTTTGATGGCCATGATCAACCGGGTGACATCTCAGAAGCAGAGTAATCGGATTCAGGAGTTGAGCCGCCGGCTGGAACGGGAAGTAAAGACCGTGGAGATTCTGGAGCGGAATCAAAAATTAAGAGAGGCCTACGATCCCCGATGGAACGTGTATCAGGATGTGGTGCTTCCCCGGTTTACATCCCGGTTAAAAAAGAAGGGACTTTCCGTTGCCACCTTTGTACGTCTTTCCTTTGAAAACGAGTCCCAAAGAAGTGCCTTTCTTGAGAAATCCCCCATGCTTTTGGATCATAAGGTGCTGCGGTTTTACCATGGGAATTCTCAGCTGATTTTACTATTCGCCACTTACTCTAAGGAGGAGGCCGAAAGTCAGCTTCAGTCGTTCCCGGAAGATATATACCAGATTGAAAAAGTGGTTATGACCACATCTTCAGAAGATATATATGATGCAGAGAAAGAGGTACTGGAGGAGGTAGATTCTGACGGGAAAGAAAAGGCTTCAGACGGAAAGAATACAGGGGAGGATACCAAATGAACGCAGTCTTGTACCGGGAGTACAAATTCAAATTTTACTTAAATGCCAATCACTTTATTACCATTAATGGAAAACAGGGAGAGGTTCATCCCCATACCTGGGAGTTTGCCTTCGATATTGTTATGGATAATGATGAGTTCGTTCAGTTTAATCAGTATGAAAAGGCCATCGACGCATATTTTGATAAATATCAAAATAAGGTCATGAATGACTTTGCGCCCTTCGATGCCTTAAATCCTACCTTGGAAAACATGTCCGAATTTTTTATTCAGGAGATTTACGAGATCATTTCCTCCATGGGAGGAAGCCTGGTAAAAATGGAAAGCAGTGAGACACCTACCAGAAGTTACGTTTTAAGCTTTGAACGGGACGGTAACTTCATTGATAACCTTCTGAAAAAGGAAGAGGAGAAGGTGGACGAGATCGTGGAAAACGTTGTGGACTGGATAATGGACGAGGAACATGAAGACTGACAAGAAAAGCAGCAATGTAAAAAACTGCATATTGTTCTTTTGCTTTTTGGTTCTTTCCGCACTGGCTTCCTGTGGAGTGGTTTTTTTGCTGCAGAGGTTCGGCCAATATCCTTACGGCTCTGATGTGTATTTTTATTTGTACCGGGGGAAGAGCCTTTTTTCTCATGTATTAAACGGAAATTATTTTCCATTGTATGATGCCGTCTGGTATAACGGCTCCGTGACGGTGGGACAGGTGCCTCCTGTGACAGTGTATTTTACGGCGCTTTTGTATTGGCTTTCCGGAGAAAATATCCTTACCACATATCTGTTGTTTGTGGGAAGCGCCTTTTTCCTGGGGGCCTTTTCCTGGAACCTTACGGGACTTTTCAAAGGGCGTCCGGTAATGGCAGGAATCTTAGGTCTGCTTTGGATGATATTACCCTTCCATGCATATGTGCTTTTGGGAGAGGGGGATTTTTCCGGGGTACTGTTTCTGGCATTTCTTCCCCTGTTGTTACACGGGATTTATGAATATCTGATATTTGGTCGACGGGGGTATGTGATTTTTAATATCCTCATGGGAACCTTTCTTCTGTTAACCGGAGGGATTTATTTTCTTCATTTCTTTCTGGGGCTTTTGTTGCTGTTACTTTTCTATCGGGTCAGCGGAGGTCTTCGAAACCGCAGTTTAAATACCTTATTTTCCATGGTGCTTTCCATGGGACTGGGAGCCCTTTGGTTTGTGCCTTATGTGGTAAGCGGCGCACTTTCTTCCCAGGGATCCGAGGAAATGGAACTTTACTTTCAAAGCATTCTTACCTCTTTAAATCCCGTGAAGGCATACGCAGGAGACGGGGCTTATTCCTATCTGGGATTATCCGTATTTTTGCTAATGCTCTTCGGATTTATTGCGGCGAAGAAAGCACAGCGGCTGGGATTTTTTACGGCGATTTTATTGTTTCTTACCACGGCGGCGTTTTGGTATCCCTTGCTTTCCAAACTGCCGGGTTCATCTTTGATCTGGATGCTTCAGTTTATGGGAATCATTGGATCTTTATGTGTCTTTTGCTTTTTCTCCTGGCGGACTTTAAAGAGGCCGTTTATGGCATTGGTGCTGCTTCTTCTGGCTTTGGACGGAGGACTTTATGCATCTTCTTTTCTTACCGCAGAACCGGAGTCTCCCGAAGAGTATCTGGCGGAAGTTTCAGAGGAGTCTTTGTTTGAAGAGGCCCGGGATCTTACAGTACAGCGGCTTTGCTATATTGACGGAAGTGCCGACGGATCATTGGGAGCCTATCTTTTGACAGAGGGAGACTCTGAAAATTCGGACACCGTCTCCCAGGTATTCGGGGTGGGCTGGAAGCAGGCAGCCACTTCGGAGAACGTATCCCTTTTAAACGAGGCTGCAAATGACGGGTGTTATATTTACCTTTTTGACCGGTGTCTTTCCATGGGAGCGGATACGGTGCTTCTTCGGGTGGAGATGTTAAAAGAGGGAAGTGATGATATTTCCACAGTGACTCATTATGCGGCACAGGTGGGATACACATTGTGTAATGAGACGGAAGAGCGGCTGTTATTCCATTACAATGTGGAAAGTATTGTTTCTGAGGGAGATTCTTTTGGTGTGACTTCCGCCCTTCGGGGCATTGCCATCGGAAGTGATGCGGGACGGATTTGCTTAAGTGCTCCGGATCTGGAAGAGGGTACTTCCCTGTATCTGGACGAATATTCCTATGAGCAGTTAAGCGCTTATGAGATTATTTATCTGGCAGGATTTACCTACCATGATATGGATGCGGCGGAGGAGTTGGTGCGGTCTCTGTCGGAGGATGGCGTTTACGTGGTATTTTATGCCGACGGTATTCCGGCGGACGGTACCACCAAGACCAAGGAATTTTTAGGCGTCACGGCCCTTCCCATTTCCTTTGAAAATGGTTATCCCATTTTGTATGTGGAGGGGGAGACCTATGATTTATCCCTTTTCCCGGAGGGGTATGAGGACTGGAATACCTATTATCTTCAGGGACTTTCCGATGTAAGCGGTATGTTTTATGACAATACCACCGCCATTGATTTCTTGGGAACCGGCGAGAATGACCATTTGATTTACATTGGTTTGAATCTTAATTATTTCTATGCTTTGACCCAGGATAGTCTTTGTGGTCAGATTCTGGAAAATGCCGTTGGGAATCACTTAAATACAGTGCCGAAGAGAACCGTGGTTCCCTTGACGATTAGCGTTTTAGAAGATACTATAACTATTGAGTCTGATGTGGATTTCGTGGATACCACATTGGCTTATGAGAGTATTTTTAACAGTGAAGGAGAAATTGTAAACAGGAATCATTTGCTTGAGGTGGATTCCGGCGTTACTGTAATTACTATGGATTATCCCTATTTTGTACCGGCTCTTGCCATCAGCGTGATTTGTATTATAATTTTACTTCTGGTGATTGTTTTCTTACTTCGTAAGAAAAGGCACCAACCAGGAGAGCCGGAGGTCCTGTTTGAGGAAGAGGGTGTGATTACTCTGGAGGAGGCGGTAAAGGCTTCCGAAAATCGTCAGGATACAGCCGAGACTCCGGAAGAGGAGTGGGACGAGCTTCCTACTCTGGATAATGTTCTTAAGAGAAAGGAATCAAAATGAAAACAGTTGAAGATTATATCCGTACCATTCCCGATTTTCCGGAAGAAGGAATTATGTTCCGGGATATTACCACTCTTTTAAATGATAAGGACGGATTGAAACTGGCCATTGACGAAATGGTAAAACGCTTAGATGGCGTAGACTTTGATGTGGTAGCAGGAACGGAGAGCCGGGGATTTATTTTCGGAACCCCCATTGCATATCTTTTGAATAAGCCTCTGGTGTTGGTTCGTAAAAAGGGAAAGCTCCCTGCAGAAACTGTTTCCATGGATTACGATTTGGAATACGGCAAGGCAACCATTGAGATTCATAAGGATGCCATTCAACCGGGACAGAAAGTAGTACTGGTGGATGATCTGGTGGCTACCGGCGGCACCATTGAAGCAGCCGCAAAGTTGGTGGAATCTCTCGGGGGAGAGGTTGTAAAGATTGTTTTCCTGATGGAACTTGCAGGATTAAACGGGAGAGATCGCTTGAAGAACTATGATGTAGATTCCGTGGTGGTTTATCCCGGTAAATAACATTCGGATCTGAAGCGATGTTTGTGATACACAGACATCGCTTTGTGATTATAGGGTAGAGTAGTTTTAGAAAAGGGGAAAGTTATGAGCAGATTGGAGATTTTGACGCCCAATCGTGCCCAGATTGTGGTGGAGGATTTATACCGCGATTTGGAACGCCGCATTGAGTCGTCACCCCCGGGATTATGTCCCGTGGACATTACCAGAGCATTTCTTGAAATGTGTCATGCCCAGACCTGTGGCAAGTGTATTCCTTGCCGTGTGGGATTATGGCAGTTGAAAAACATGCTGACGGACGTTATTAACGGGAATGCCACCATGGATACCTTGGATGAGCTTTTGGCTCTTTCCAGGGATATTATGGAAACGGCAGATTGTGCCATTGGTTATGAGGCGGCACATATGGTTTATAAGAGCCTGGTGGGATGCCGGGAGGATTATGAGCAGCACATTCGTCAGAAGCGCTGTGTCTGTCAATACACCCAGCCGGTGCCCTGTGTATCCTTGTGCCCCGCTCATGTGGACATTCCGGGATATATTGCACTGGTTCGGGAAGGACGAAACGAAGATGCCATTCGTCTCATTCGGAAGGATAATCCCTTCCCCACCACCTGCGGTTTTATTTGTGAGCATCCCTGTGAGGCCAGATGTCGCCGGAATATTGTGGACGATGCCGTAAATATCCGGGGTCTGAAGAGGTTTGCAGCAGATTATGCGGGAGAAGTGGATCCGCCCAAACCGGCGGAAAGCACCGGAAAGAAAGTCGCCATTATCGGTGGAGGTCCCGGAGGACTTTCTGCAGCATATTATTTACAGCTTATGGGACATCAGGTAACGGTGTTTGAAATGCTTCCGGAACTGGGAGGCATGCTTCGTTATGGCATTCCCAATTACCGTCTTCCCAAGGAACGTCTGGATCAGGATATCCGTGCCATTTTAAAAACCGGCATTGAGATCCGTCAGGACGTTTTAATCGGAAAAGATGTGACTATTCAGGAACTTCGCAAAGACTATGACGCAGTTCTTGTTACCATTGGAGCCAGCACCGATAAGAAGCTGGGTATTGAAGGAGAGGACGCTGAAGGTGTAATTTCCGCAGTACAGTTCCTTCGGGATGTAGGCAAGCAGAAAAATCCGGACCTTACGAACCAGGAGGTCTGTATTGTGGGCGGCGGTAATGTGGCTATGGATGCCTGTCGTACCGCCAAGCGTCTGGGAGCTTCCAAAGTGACGGTGCTTTACCGCCGCCGGGTCAGTGATATGACAGCCCTTCCCGCAGAGGTGGAAGGTGCCATGGCGGAAGGCGTGGAGATTCGTACCTTAATGGCTCCTGCTCGCATTGCTACCGAAGGAAATCAGATTACAGGAATCTACGTAACGCCTCAAATGATCAGCACCATTCGGGACGGCAGAGCCTCTGTAAAGGCCACCGGGGAAGAAGATGTGTTTGTTCCCTGTACGACCTTGATTGTGGCTATTGGTCAGAATATTGAATACACCCATTTTGAACAGGCGGGACTTCCGGTACAGCGGGGAAAAATTGTTACCGAGAAAAACGGCGGGTTCTTAAATCTTCCCGGGGTTTTTGCAGGAGGAGACTGCGCCTCCGGCCCCGCTACGGTAATTAAGGCCATCGCCGCTGCCAAGGTGGTGGCTGCCAACATTGATGAATACCTGGGATACCATCATGAGATTTCCTGTGATGTGGAAATTCCCAATCCCAAGTTATACGACCCTGTTCCATGCGGACGTGTGGAACTTTCCGAGCGGGAAGCTTCGGAGAGAGCCTGTGATTTTTCCGCGGTGGAAAATTGCATGTCACCGGCAGAGGCCAATCAGGAGGCCAATCGCTGCCTGCGCTGTGATCATTATGGTTACGGAATTTTCAAAGGGGGTCGTGAGCTGTTATGGTAAATTTTGTATTAGACGGAAAAAAGGTAACAGCCACGGAAGGAAGCACTATTATGGAGGCCTGCGCCCAGAATAATGTGTTTTTACCCAAGCTTTGTTATCTGAAGGATATTAATGAAATCGCAGCCTGTCGTGTCTGCGTGGTGGAAGTGGAAGGCCTGGAGCGTTTGATTACCTCCTGTAATAATGCAGTGCAGGAGGGTATGGTAATTTACACCAACAGCCCCAAGGTGCGCCGGGATCGTAAGCGAAACGTCCAGCTGATTTTATCCCAGCATGACTGCCGCTGTGCCGTATGTGTCCGAAGCGGAAATTGTGCTCTTCAGGCTCTGGCCAATGATTTAAATATTATTGATATTCCTTACAAGACAAGATTTGAGGATAATACCTGGAATAAATCCTTCCCTCTCATTCGGGATGCATCCAAGTGTATTAAGTGTATGCGGTGTATTCAGATTTGCGATAAGGTTCAGGGGTTAGGCGTCTGGGATGTAGCCGGCACCGGCGGACGTACCACGGTTAGGGTTTCCGGCAACCGCTCCATTGAGGCGGCGGACTGTTCCCTTTGCGGACAGTGTATTACCCATTGTCCTGTGGCGGCTCTTCGGGAACGGGATGATACCCGATCCGTCTGGAAGGCCATCAGTGATCCGGATACGGTGGTAGTGGCACAGATTGCACCGGCGGTTCGAACCTCCTGGGGTGAGGAGTTGGGCCTTTCGGGAGAAGAGGCCACGGTAAATAAAATCTGTGATGCCTTAAAGCGTATGGGTGTGGATTATGTGTTTGATACTTCTTTTTCCGCAGACCTTACCATTATGGAAGAGGGCAGTGAGTTCGTGAAGCGCTTTACGGAGGGGAAGACCAAGGATCATCCTATGTTTACATCCTGCTGTCCCGGATGGCTTCGGTATGCTCATATGAAGTATCCCGATATGGTGCCGTATTTATCTACGGCAAAGTCTCCCCAGCAAATGTTTGGAGCCGTGATTAAGAGCTATTTTGCAGAAAAGTCCGGCATTGATCCCAAGAAGATTTTTTCACTGTCCATTATGCCCTGTGTTTCCAAGAAGTGGGAACGGGAAATGGATCTTTACTATGGGGAGTATGCGGGTCACGAAGTGGATGCGGTGCTTACCACCAGAGAACTGGTTCGTATGATCCGGGCAGCTCATATTACACCTTCCACTTTAGAGGAAGAGCCCTTCGATTCCCTTATGGCGGATTACACCGGTGCCGGCGTCATCTTCGGAGCCACCGGCGGTGTTATGGAAGCTGCTCTTCGAAGTGCGGCATATTTGGTAACGGGAGAAAATCCCGCCCCGGATGCCTTCCGGGAGGTGCGCTGTTCCAGAGAAGAGGGACTTACGGAAGCAACCTTTACCTTAAAGGGAGAAGAGGTTAAAATTGCAGTAGTGAACGGATTAAAAAATACCGGAGCTTTACTGGATCGGATCCGGAGAGGGGATGTTCACTACGACTTTGTGGAGGTAATGGCCTGTCCCGGAGGATGTGCCGGCGGCGGCGGTCAGAGTATCCACGACGGATTGGAACTGGCAGGAGAGCGGGGGAGCCTTCTGTACACACTGGATGAGAATGCTAAGATACGGTTTTCTCACGAGAATCCGGATATTCAAAAGTTATACGAGGATTATTTTGAGGCACCCATGTCTCACAGATCCCATGAACTTTTACACGTGCGGGCATATGCCCCTGTAAGCGAAGAGGAGTAAAGAATGGAAATTGATGCAAGGCAGGTCTTTCGAGAAAATCGCGGAAATATTATTGTACAGGCAGTTTGCCGTGCGGTTTCTTTGGTATGCAGAATTCGAATTGTGTACAGTATTTGTGCCCTGTTGGAGGCCGCCTTGTATCATACCTGGACCTCTCGTATGAGTGTGAGCCGTCTCATTATGATTGTGGCGGCAGGGATTATTTGTTACCTGGCGGAGCGGCTGCAGGCCCGTCTGGCGGATTCCCTCCAGACGGACGGCCAGAGCCGCCGGGTGATTTTATACTGGGTGCAGCTGATCTACTCTATTCTGGCACCTTTAGGACTTTTTGCACTGTTGGTCATCTTAGATGCCAAGGTGGCAATTTTCCTTTTAATTGGTGTTCCGGTAATCGGGCTGTTGTCTTTACTTTTACAGAAAGTGCTGACCGGAGCCAAGAACCTTCGGCAAATGAGTCTGGAGTCTATTGGCATTGAGCTTAGTTTCCTGGATGTATTTACTTATCTCTGTACGGCACTGGCCATCATTCTTGTGGTACAGGATGTTATGGCAGGTCGGGAATATTTTCATGAGGCTATGATGGTGCTGTTGTTGGCGGCAGAGTTTTACCGTCCTTTAAGGCGATTGTCACTTCGGTTCCGGGATATGGTACTTCATGAAGACGAGGAGGAGTCGGAGACCCCTATTGCCTTGATTCAGGGGGTGACCAATTCCGCGGCAGATGAGGATTTGTATCTGGAATATGAGTCCATTAAGAAAAATCCTTTGGTGGGATATTTGTTCGGCCGAGAGAAGCATAATCTGGGATTTTTATTTCTCATGATTCTTCTGGGGGTCTTTAGTTATTTGGCAGCCATTACCATTCCTATTGTGGGAGCTTATGTGCTTGTAATGGCTATGCAGGGGCAGGATGTTAAGTTTGCCCTGATTAATTTGATTATTATGGCTCTTGCCAGAGGACTGTTCCGGTCCCTGGAGGACTTTACCAAAGATAAATTATCAAAGCGCATTGCAAAGGATTATACAGGAAAGGTTCCCGAAGCGGATGTGCCTTTGTATGTGCGGTTTTATACCCGTACGGTTCCCAGTGTTATTGTGGCATCTATTTTCTCACTTTTGATGCTGGGCTTTGTGTGGGTTGCGTCCACACCCCTTGTTACGGTGGTGCTGCTTCTTTGCTATATTTTGGTGGGGGTGATCATTCCCATGCAGAAGGGAACCTTCCACAAAGGATTTCGTTCGCCTCTGGTGCATCTTACGGTAGTAAATGCCACGGTGGCGGAATTATTTCTGATGCTGTTTTATCTTCAGGCCGGTGAGGTGAGTTTCTTAGGGGCTACGTTTGTGGTTGTAACCACATTTTTGTCCTTCGATCCTTTGATTACCTTATCCACCTACCCCAACCAGCTACGGGAGATTTTCGTGTCGGCATCTCATTTAAAAGAACAGGAAAGCAGTGAAGATTATGACGGATGATATTTTATGCGAGCATTGCAATAATTATATGTACGACGAAGAGTATGAGGAGTATTATTGTGACTGCGAAATGGATGAAGATGATTATATGCGGCTCTTAGAAGGGAAATATCGTAAGTGTCCCTATTATCAGTCCGATGACGAATATCTGGTTGTGCGTAAGCAAATGTAGGAAGGAAAGATTATGAAAGAGTTACAAGGCCTTTTTCAGGGTATGGAATATGAAGTGCTACAGGGATCCCTGGAGGGAGAAATTACGGAACTTGTTTACGATTCCCGGAAAGCAGTGCCGGGCTGTCTGTTTGTATGTGTAAAGGGGGCCGCCTTTGACGGTCACCGGTTTGCTGCTCCTGTGGCAGATGTGGGAGCTAAGGTGATTGTGGTATCCGATAAGGTGGATGACATCCGCAGTGATGTAACGGTGGTAAAGGTTCCGGACACCAGAGAGGCCCTGGCACTTTTATCTGCAGCCTACTTTGATCATCCCGCGGATACCTTAAAGGTCATTGGAATTACGGGCACCAAAGGAAAAACTACCACCACCTATATGGTTAAAAGCATTTTGGAAAATGCCGGATACAAGGTGGGGCTTATCGGTACCATTGAAGCAATAATGGGAGAGGAGCATATTCCTGCCAATAATACCACGCCGGAGAGTTATACCGTACAGGAATATTTTTCCCGTATGTTAAAGAAGGGCATTGAAGTCTGTGTAATGGAGGTATCCTCCCAGGGACTTATGATGCACCGGGTGGATGGAATCCCCTTTGAGATTGGGATTTTCACCAACATCGAGCCGGATCATATCGGACCTAATGAGCATAAGGATTTTGATGACTATTTATCTGCAAAGCGTATGCTTTTTACTAAATGTAAGAAGGGTATTTTTAATGCAGACGACGAACACTTAGAGGAGATGTTAAAGGGACACAGCTGCAGCGTGGAGACTTACGGCTTTTCCAAAGAGGCGGATTTTTCCGCTTCGGATATGCAGCTTTATACTCAGGGCGGTGTTATGGGAGTGTCTTATCACTTGAGCGGCGCCCTCATCATGGATGTAAAGGTGGATGTTCCGGGACGTTTCTCTGTATATAATTCCCTTTGTGCCATTGCCATTTGTAAGCATTTTAATGTTTCGGAAGAAGACATTAAAAAGGCTTTGGCCGGCGCCAAGGTAAAGGGCCGGATTGAGCTGGTTCCCGTATCGGATAAATTTACTTTAATGATTGACTATGCCCATAATGCCATGAGCCTGGAGAGCCTTCTTACCACATTACGGGAGTATGAGCCTAAGCGGTTGGTTTGTCTCTTTGGCTGCGGCGGCAACCGTTCCAGGGACCGTCGGTTTGAAATGGGGGAAGTCAGCGGTCGGTTGGCGGATCTTACAGTAATTACATCGGATAATCCCCGTTATGAAGAACCTAAGGATATTATGGCTGATATTAAGGTGGGCATTGATAAGACCAGCGGTCAGTACGTGGAGATTGAAGACCGGAAGGACGCTATCCGCTACGTTATTGAAAACGGTAAAGAGGGAGATGTGATTGTTCTGGCCGGAAAGGGTCATGAAGATTATCAGGAGATTAAAGGTAAGAAGTACCCCATGGATGAGCGGGTACTGATTCAGGAAGTATTAGGGGAACTGGGTTGGAAGTAGTGCAGTACGCAGACGTTATTGTGGATGTCTCTCTGGAACAACTGGATAAAACATTTCAGTACCGTATCCCTTCCGCGATGGAGGAGGAGATTTATATCGGTGCTCCTGTGAAGGTCCCCTTCGGAAGAGGGGACCGTCTTTTGGATGGATTTGTTATGGATATTTCCACTACACCTAAATTCGATCCGGAAAAGACTAAGGAGATCCGCTGTATTTCCACGGAAGCCATTGGAGTGGAAGGGGATATGATTCGTTTAGCAGGCTGGATGAAACAGCACTATGGCGCCACCATGAATCAGGCTCTGCGCACGGTGCTTCCCGTAAAGAAAAAAGCACCGCCGAAAAAACGCCGCATGGTGTTTTTTTTACTGAATGAGGAAGAGGCAAACAGCGAACTGTCTGCCATGCTTCGCCGCAGTAACCATAGTGTGGCCAAAGAACGTCTTCTTCGGATCTTAATGGAGCAGAATGAACTTCCCTGGGAGATGATTACAGGAAAACTGGATATTGATTCTGTCCATATCCGGGACTTTGAGAAAAAAGGGTTCCTTCGTGTGGAGACTTACGAGGATTTTCGGACGCCTCATATGCCGGAGGTAAAAGACGAAGAAAAGATTATTTTAAATCCGGTGCAGCAGGACATTGTAAATACCTTTTGCAGGGATTATGAAGCGGGGCTTCGGAAGACTTATCTTTTGTACGGTGTTACCGGCAGCGGTAAGACTCAGGTTTATATTGAAATGATGGACCGGGTTATCCGGGAAGGACGTCAGGTGATTTTCCTCATTCCGGAGATTGCCCTTACCTATCAGACCCTGATGCGGCTGTATCGCAGATTCGGGGACGGGGTCTCGGTAATTAACTCACGCATGTCGCCGTCAGAGCGATTTGATCAGTTCGAACGGGCCAGACGGGGAGAGATTTCCGTTATGGTGGGCCCCCGCAGTGCACTGTTTACGCCTTTTCCGAATTTGGGGCTTATTGTTATGGATGAGGAGCATGAGGGGACTTATAAGAGTGAACAGCTGCCGAAGTATCATGCAAGAGAGACGGCGGTGTATCGGGCATCAATTCAGGATGCAGCGGTAGTGCTGGGATCCGCCACCCCTTCCTTAGAGAGTTTCAACCGGGCGCTGGATGGAGAGTATGAACTTTTTACCATGACGGAGCGGGTGGAGGAGCATCCCCTGCCTTCTTGTGAAGTGGTGGATTTACGCAGGGAACTTTCCTCCGGAAATCGCAGTCCCTTAAGTCGCCGCTTACAGGAACTTTTATCCCACCGTCTGGAGAAACACGAGCAAAGTATGCTGTTTCTAAATCGCCGGGGCCTCATGGGCTTCGTTTCTTGCAGAGCCTGTGGCCATGTGATAAAATGTCCCCACTGCGATATTTCCCTGTCTTTGCACAGGGATGGCAAGCTGCATTGTCATTATTGCGGTTATACAACAGCGAATGTAAAGACCTGTCCGGAATGTGGTTCTAAATTCATCGGAACCATGAAGGCAGGTACGGAAAAAATACAGGAACTTCTGGAGAAAATGTATCCTTCCGCCCGGATTCTTCGTATGGATGCGGACACCACTGCAGGCAAGGATGGTCATGAGAAAATTCTCTCCGCCTTTGCCAACCGGGAGGCAGATATTCTGGTAGGGACCCAGATGATTGTAAAGGGACATGACTTCTCCGGAGTAACTTTGGTGGGCGTTTTGGCAGCAGATATGTCTTTAAATGCCGACGATTACCGAAGCGGAGAGCGTACCTTTCAGCTTCTGACCCAGGCTGCCGGACGGGCAGGCAGGGGTGATCTTCCGGGACAGGTAGTGATTCAGACTTATCAGCCTGAGCATTATGCCATTACCACGGCGGCAGCTCAGGATTATGAGGCGTTTTATAAAGAGGAAATGGCTTACCGGAAGTTAATGAATTATCCTCCGGCGGGACATCTTTTACTGGTGACTCTTACAGGGACATCCTACGAGCGACTGACTAAAGATGCGAAGGCTGTTTTTTTCAGACTTACGGCTCTTGACCGAAAGGATGTAATCCTTCTTGGACCCAAGGATGCCTCGGTTCTTAAAATAAAGGATGTGTATCGAATGGGGATTTACGTAAAGTCTCCCTCTTATGATGCTTTGATTTCCATTAAGGATTTGCTGGAAGAGGACATTATCGAAAAAGGACTTTATAAAAATTCCACCGTTTGGTTTGATTTTGATCCCATGCGGGGAATGTAAGTTACATGGATTCCGGAATTCCGGAATATTAGAAAGAAGGTAGTAATATGGCACTTAGAGAAATTCGTATTGAAGGAGATCCGGTTCTTAACAAGGTTTCCAATCCGGTAAAGGAAGTAACCCCCCGGATTAAAACCTTGATTGAAGACATGATTGAAACCATGCATGATGCGGACGGCGTTGGCTTGGCGGCTCCCCAGGTAGGAATTCTTCGCCGGCTTTGCGTTATTGATGTGGGAGAAGGCCCCATTGTATTGATTAATCCCAAGGTGGTTTCCTCCGACGGCATTCAAAACGGCACGGAGGGGTGTTTGTCTGTTCCGGGGAAGGCCGGATATGTTACCCGCCCGGAGCATGTAATTGTGGAAGCTTTTAATGAAGAAATGCAGCCTATTACCGTAGAGGGCCATGCACTTTTGGCCAGAGCTCTTTGTCATGAAATCGATCATTTGGATGGCCATATGTATACGGAACTGGTGGAGGGTGATCTTCTGGAAGTTCGTTACGATGACGATGAGGAGGAAGCATGAAACTGATTTTTATGGGGACTCCGGATTTTGCCGTTCCCTGTGTGGATGCCCTTTATAAGGCCGGACATGAGATCTTGTTGGTAGTTACACAGCCGGACCGTCCCAGAGGACGGGGCGGTAAGGTGACTTTTTCTCCTGTAAAGGAATGGGCTGTCTCTCATGAGATTCCTGTGTACCAGCCGGAGAAAATCAAGGATCCCGCCTGCTTTGAAGAAATTGAGAAATACCCCTGTGACGCGGCAGTTGTGGCTGCCTTCGGACAGATTTTGCCCAAGAGTATTTTGGAATTTCCTAAGTACGGATGTATTAATGTGCATGCGTCATTACTTCCTAAATACAGAGGTGCCGCTCCCATTCAGTGGTCTATTTTAAACGGAGATTCCTATACCGGAGTTACCACCATGCAAATGGGGGAGGGACTGGATGACGGAGATATTCTTTTAATGCAAGAAACAGCCATTCTTCCCGAGGATACCGGCGGAAGTCTTTTTGATCGTCTGGCGGAAATGGGAGGTCAGCTCATTGTGGAGACCCTGGCAAAGGTAGAGGCAGGAAGTATTACACCAACACCTCAGGATTCTTCCAAGGCTACTCATGTGGGCATGATTCAAAAATCTATGGGACATTTATCCTTTGATCGAAGTGCCGGGGAAATTGAGCGTTATATCCGTGGACTTTGTCCCTGGCCCGGTACTTATGTACATTTCAGAGGTAAGACTCTTAAGATTCATAAGGTCGCTGTGGTTCCGGAGATTTCCGATGCAGATTATGAGAAGGCTATGCGGGGAAGTCTGTTGGTTCGGGACGAGCGGATTTTTGTAAAAGCAAAGGAAGGCGCCCTGGAGTTACTGGAACTTCAGCCGGAGGGTAAGAAGCGTATGAGCGCCACGGATTATGTAAACGGATACCAGCCGAAGACCGGTGAGGAATTTTCTTAATCCCTTTCAGGACGGGTTACGGCGTGAAGGTTGTGTAAGGCGATACAGTAAAATCATACAGGAGAGCGTAGTATGGGATATTATGGATATTCATATGACTGGACTTATATTCTGGTACTGATTGGTGCCGTGATTTGTCTCTTGGCTTCCGCCAGAGTACGGCTCACCTATGGTCATTATGCCAAGGTGCCCAGTGCTCTTGGAATTACAGGTCGTGAGGCGGCGGAGCGGGTGCTTCGTTATGCCGGTATTACAGATGTTCAGGTGATTCATGTGGCCGGCAATCTCACAGATCATTATGATCCGGTAAATAAGACCCTGGCACTTTCCGATGCCACCTACAGTTCCACCTCCGTGGCAGCCATTGGTGTGGCGGCTCATGAGTGTGGTCATGCAGTGCAGCATCATGTGGGTTATGTGCCCCTTTCCGTGCGTTCCTCTCTGGTGCCTGCAGCAAACATCGGATCCACCCTGGCCTGGCCTCTTATTATTATCGGATTATTTTTTACCACCAGCACGGGATATTATATTACCATGGCAGGAGTACTGTTGTTTTCCCTGGCAGTGCTTTTCCAGCTGGTAACCCTTCCGGTGGAGTTTAATGCTTCCCGCCGGGCAGTGCATATGCTTCGGGAAATGGAAGTTTTGGATGAGCGGGAACTTTCCAAAACAAAGCGCGTGTTAAAGGCAGCAGCCATGACCTATGTGGCATCTGCTGCAGCAGCCATTTTACAGCTGCTTCGTTTGTTGATTTTATTCGGCGGAAAACGCCGGGATTAATAAGGAGCCCTTTATGGCGAAAAAATATACGCCCCGCTTTCTGGCAGTGGATATTCTAACCCGGGTCCGGGAGGAAGGGGCATATCTTTCAACAGAACAGGACCGGGTATTTCGTGAACAAAAGGAGCTGTCGGGAGAAGACCGCAGCTTTCTTTATGTTCTTACTTATGGTACCGTGGAGCATCTGATTTCCGTGGATGCCATTCTTCGTAAATTCATTCGCACTTCACTTCGGAAATTGTATCCCGAGATTCGCAGTATTTTGGAACTGGCCATTTATCAGATTTTTTATATGGAGTCTGTGCCGGATTATGCCGCTATTAACGAAGCGGTGGAATTGTCCAGAAAAAAAGGACGGGGAGCCAAATCCGGCTTTGTAAACGGTGTGCTTCGGAACATTCTGCGGGAAAAAGATAAGATCCGGTTGAATGCTCATCAGAAGGCGGAACTTCCGGAAGATTTGTATCATATGTGGGTGGAACGATACGGGAAAGAGAAAACCTGGCAAATGGCAGATGCTTTTCTGGCGCCCCACGCTATTACACTGCGTGTAAATCAAAATAAGATTACTCTTTCGGAATTAAAAGAGGAACTTTTACAGGAAGGAATTGAAACGGAAGAAGTTTCCGGATATGAAAACGTACTGCTTTTAAAAGAAAGCCGACCTTTGGCAGGGCTTTCCTCTTTTCAAAATGGATATTTTTATGTGCAGGATTTAAGTACCCTGGACGGAATGCGAGCTCTTCCCTTAAAGGCGGGAGACCGGGTACTGGATCTTTGCGCTGCCCCCGGGGGTAAGAGCCTTTATGCGGCAGAGCTGGTGGGAGAAGATGGCTTTGTCACCGCCCGGGATCAAAACGATTACAAGGTACAGAAGCTAAATGAAAATATCCGGCGTATGGGTATCACCAATATGAAAGCAGAACTTCGGGATGCTTCGGTTTATGATGAGGATGCAAAAGATGCTTACGACGCAGTGATTTGCGATCTTCCCTGTTCCGGTCTGGGAGTCTTAAGTCGGAAGCCGGAACTTAAATTCCGTTACGGCAAGGAGTCGGAGGAAGGACTGATTAAACTGCAGCGATGCATTTTGAATCAGGGCGTTTTTTATGTGAAAAAGGGCGGATATCTTTTGTATTCCACCTGTACCTTAACCGCCGGGGAAAACGAAGAAAACGTTTCTTATATCACGGAGAACTACCCGGAGTATCATGTGGAGGTTATGAAGGAAATTTTGCCGGAGGCTTCCCTTCGGGATGGATTTTTCTATTGCCTGTTAAGACGGAGTAACTGATGGAAAAAGTAGATCTTATGTCCCTGGAGTATGAGGCTCTTTCGGACTACATAAAAACAGAATATAAGGAGCCGGCCTTTCGGGCCAACCAGCTCTTTTCCTGGCTTCATGAAAAGCAGGTTTCTGATTTTTCAGAAATGACCAACTTATCCAAGGCCTTTCGGGAGAAACTTTCCGAAAATTGTTTCCTTACCAATCTCTCTGTGGAGGATTGCCAGATTTCGGAAATTGACGGCACCCGAAAGTATCTGTTCGCCTTGGAAGACGGCAATATGGTGGAGACGGTACTGATGAAGTATAAGTTTGGAAATTCCGTCTGCATCAGTTCCCAGGTGGGATGCGCCATGGGATGCCGGTTTTGTGCCTCCACCATTGACGGCTTTGTCCGGAATCTGACCCCGGCGGAAATGCTGGGACAAATCTACGGCATTATGAAACATACGGGAGAGCGGGTCAGTCATGTGGTAGTTATGGGTACGGGAGAGCCTTTAAATAATCTGGATCATTTGCTTTCCTTTATTCGAATCCTGACCCATGAAAAGGGATATCACTTAAGTAAGCGGAATATTACGGTATCCACCTGCGGCCTGGTGCCTGAGATTAAAAAACTGGCGGAAGAGGATTTGCCTATTACTTTGGCCATTTCCCTTCACAGCGCCATTGCGGAGAAACGCCGGGAACTGATGCCGGTGGCAAGACGATATTCCCTGGAGGAACTTTCCGAAGCGGCGGCTTATTATTTCGAAAAGACTCATCGGAGAATCACCTTTGAGTACAGTTTGATTCTGGGAGAAAATGACGGGGCAGAGGATGCCAGGGCATTAGGAGAATTTGTAGGTCCCCTGGAGGGACATATTAATCTGATTCCCGTGAACCCCATTAAGGAACGAAACTACCGCCAGACGGACAAGAAGGGCATTTCGGCATTTCGGAATCAACTTGAAAAATACGGCATAAATGTTACTATTAGAAGGGAAATGGGTCGGGATATCGATTCTGCCTGCGGGCAGCTTCGCCGGCGACACATGGAAAGGAATTAATTTTTTTATGAAGTTTTTTGGAAAGACAGATCAGGGAATGGTCCGAAGTTCCAACCAAGACGCCTTGTTTTACACAGGGGAGCAAACGGGAGTTTTAGAAAATATTTTCGTGGTTTGTGATGGTATGGGCGGACACAACGCCGGTGAGTATGCATCGGCCCGGGCGCTGGAGTCCCTGGTGGAAGAAATCAAGTCTTCCCATGACAAAAAGCCTTTGGAAGCCATTCAGAATGGTTTTTCCATGGCCAATAACGAACTATATACAGAGGCAGAGAGGGATGAAGCCAAGCGTGGTATGGGTACCACCATGGTGGCGGCTGCCATTTTTAAAAATCATTTGGTAGTGGCTAACGTGGGAGACAGCCGGCTGTACATTTTATCTCCCGGGGGCATTCGCCAGGTAACCCAGGATCACTCCATTGTGGAGGAACTGGTACGCCGGGGAGTTCTTACGGAAGAGGATGCTTCCCATCATGCCGAAAAGCATAAGATCACCAGGGCGGTTGGCGCGGAAGCCACAGTCCGGGTGGATTTTTTTGAAGAGGATTTGCAGGAGGACGACATTGTTCTGATGTGTACCGATGGTTTGACCAATATGCTGGACGACGTGGAGATTCAGCAGATTGCGGCAGGAGACGGTTCTCTGGAGGAGAGAGTGGACCGGCTCATTAATCGGGCAAAGGAAAACGGTGGTTTAGACAACATTACGGCTCTTTTGATTGAGCCCTTTAAGTAAGAGGTATGATTATGTTTTTAGAAAATGGAATGTATCTTGCAAACCGATATGAGATTATTGAGAAAATCGGCGCCGGTGGCATGAGTGATGTTTATAAAGCAAAGGATCACTCTTTGGACCGCGAGGTAGCCATTAAGGTTTTAAAGCAGGAGTTTGCGGAGGATGTTAATTTCGTAACCAAGTTCCGGGCAGAGGCACAGTCCGCTGCAGCATTGGAACATCCCAATATTGTAAACATCTATGACGTGGGAAGTGAGGGAAGCCTTCACTTTATTGTCATGGAATATGTAGAGGGAATTACCTTAAAGACCTATATCGCAAAGAAGGGCCATTTAAGTTACAACGAAGTTTTAAGTATTGCCATTCAGGTGGGCAGGGGTATTGAGGCTGCTCACAATAAAAACATCGTTCACCGGGATATTAAACCCCAGAACATTATTATTTCCAAGGAAGGCAAGGTAAAGGTTACAGACTTTGGTATTGCCAGAGCTGCCACCAGCAACACCATCCATGCGGACATTATGGGAAGCGTTCATTATGCATCTCCCGAACAGGCCC
>Ga0181612_137548_pt1 | contig 23626 bp, 19 predicted proteins | sample HoacroProtozoa21_FD_119630 | JGI IMG/M metagenome (GOLD analysis project Ga0181612, IMG submission 119630) | Hoatzin crop microbial communities from Cojedes, Venezuel. Combined Assembly of Gp0051906, Gp0051904, Gp0051908
ATACACAAAAACATGTCCATCGAGGAACAGGCCCACGAGGTGGCCGTGGTGAAGCGTGCCGAAAACGGCATGATTTACGACCCCATCACCATCAAGCGCGGTTCCACGGTGCAAAACGCGCTCGACCTCATGGCCGAGTACAAGATTGGCGGCATTCCCGTGGTCGATGCCAAGGGACTGCTCGTAGGCATTGTGACCAACCGCGACCTGCGTTTTGAGCGCAAGATGAGCAAGCGCATCGACGAGGTCATGACCAAGGACAACATTGTGGTGACGCACCAGGGCACCGACCTGGAGGCGGCTACCGAGATACTGCAGAAGCACAAGATAGAGAAGCTGCCCGTGGTGGACAAAAACAACAAGCTGGTCGGCTTGATTACCTACAAGGACATCACCAAGGCCAAGGACAAGCCCATGGCTTGCAAGGATGAGAAGGGCCGACTGCGTGTGGCTGCCGGCGTGGGCGTCACCCCCGACACCTTCGAGCGCATGGAGGCGCTGATAGCCGCCGGGGCCGATGCCATCGTCATCGACACCGCGCACGGCCATTCCAAGGGCGTGATAGACGTGCTCAAGGAAGCCAAGTCGCGTTACACCGACATCGACATCGTGGTGGGCAACATTGCCACCGCCGAGGCAGCGCGCGCATTGGTCGAGGCCGGTGCCGACGCTGTCAAGGTAGGCATTGGTCCGGGTTCCATCTGCACCCCCCGCGTCATCGCCGGCGTGGGCGTGCCACAGCTGTCGGCCATCTACGACGTGTCCAAGGCCCTGAAGGGCACCGACGTGCCCCTCATTGCCGATGGCGGCATCCGTTACTCGGGCGACGTGGTCAAGGCGCTGGCTGCCGGCGGCAGCTGCGTCATGGTAGGCTCGCTGGTAGCCGGCACCGAGGAGTCGCCGGGCGAGACCATCATCTTCAACGGCCGCAAGTTCAAGACCTATCGCGGCATGGGTTCGCTCGAGGCCATGGAGAACGGTTCCAAGGACCGTTACTTCCAGGGCGACACCAAGGAGACCAAGAAACTGGTGCCCGAGGGCATCTCCGGCCGCGTGCCTTACAAGGGCACCCTGTACGAGGTCATCTACCAGATGGTGGGCGGCCTGCGCAGCGGCATGGGCTATTGCGGCGCTCCCAACATCGAGAAACTGCACGATGCCCGCTTCACCCGCATCACCAACGCCGGCGTGCAGGAGAGCCACCCGCACGACGTGTCCATTACCAGCGAGGCGCCCAATTACAGCCGTTCGGAATAAGCACATGAAGAAAATAGTTTGTTGCCTCACCCTCGCCTTGTGCAGCATGTCGCTGTGGGCGCAAGACGCGGTCCGCCTCAATGCGCTGAAGGTGCAGCAGGCCCGCAAGGAGCGGCTCGACACCCTTTCGTCGGTCCGCACCCGGGTGCAGGCCTACGGCAGGCAGCTGGCCGCCACCCGGATTATGGACGAGGCGTATGTCGACGACCGCGCCCACCAGCTGCAGCGTTACGCCGCCCACTCTTCGGGCGCCGGGAGCGTGCAGGTCAGCCAGATATTCTTTTCGCTGCCGCAAGACGCCAGCAACCAGGTGCAGTCGCGTGCCAAGGCCCGCATGGATTCCATCTACCGCGCCCTCACGCGCGGGGCCGATTTCGAAGCCTGCGTCAGCAGGTTCTCCGACGACAAGCAGACCACCTGGTACGAGGCGCGCCGACTTCCCAAGGAGGTCGAGAACGTGGTGTTCTCGCTCTCGCCCGGACAATATTCCGCCCCTTTCTATAGTCCCGCGGGGCTCCACATCGTCAAGGTGCTGCAACGCAAGTCGCCCACCTTGGACGATTACCGTCGCCGGGTGGTAGAGGAGGCCGAGACGGCCGGCACGGGGCAGCCCGAGCTGTCGCGCCTGGTCGAGCGCCTCAAGCGCAAGCACGGCTACCAGCTCGACACCCGCGGCTACAACGAGCTGATCAGTCGCGGCGCTACCACCCAGAACCTCTTCACCCTGGGCGGCCGCACCTATACCGGGAACGACTTTGCCAAGTTTGCCGCCACCCAGTCGCTGGGCACCCGCCACACGTTCGACCTTTTTGTGACCAAGAGCGTGTTCGACCACGAAAGCTCGCTGCTCTCTGTCGATCAGTCGGCTTACGCCCCGCAGCTGCAGGCCTACGAAGACACCCTGCTGCTGCACGAAATCACCTACCGCAAGCTGGAGGCGCCGCTGCACGACAGGGCCGCACTAGAGTCTTATTTCAAGTCGCATAAAAACGATTACAAGTGGGCCACCACCCGTTTCCAGGGCGTGGTCCTCAAGGCCGCCGATAAGAAGTCGCTTAAAAAGGCCCGCAAGCTGGTGCGCAGCCTGCCCGAGAGCGAGTGGGAGAACGCCTTGCGGCTGATGATCAACACCGACACCGTGCTGGTCACCTTGGAAAAAGGCGTGTTCACGCCCGGCCAGAATGCCTTTGTCGACCAAAAGATATTCCACAGCGGCACCGCCATCCCCGACGTCCACTATCCCTATTGGCAGGTGGTGGGGAAGAAGTCGAAGGCCCCCGAAACCCTCGATGCGGTGGAGGCAGAGGTGACGCGCGACTTCCGCGCCTACCTGGTCCGCAAATGGGACAAGGAGTTGGGACTTAAATGAAAGAAAATCAAAAAGTAGTTTAAAAAAGAATAAATAAGCGGCCCGATACCCAAATTATCATTATCTTCGTAGTTTGAACGCGTAAATTATTTTTTTATGAAGAAAATACTTGTACTTATAACCTTGTTGGCCGGCATCCTGCCGCTCCCGGCACAGGCCCAGAACCACAACAACAACGTGATTGACGAAATTGTGTGGGTGGTGGGCAACGAAGCCATTTGGAAGTCGGAAGTGGAAGAGTCGCGCATGAGCGCCCTGTACGAAAACCGCAAGTTCGAGCGCGACCCCTACTGCGAGATTCCCGAGCAGTTGGCCGTCAACAAGCTGTTTCTTCACCAGGCCGAGCTGGACAGTATCGAGGTAAGCGATTCGGAGGTGGTGCGCCAGGTCGACTACATGATGAGCGAGTACACCAAGCGCCTGGGTTCGCGCGAAAAGATGGAAGAATATTTTGGCAAGACCTCGTCGCAGATACGCGAAACGCTGCGCGAGTCCATACGCGAGCAGATCACCATCCAGCGCATGCAGGAAAAGATTGTCGAAGACGTCAAGGTCACCCCTTCGCAGGTGCGCCAGTTCTATAGCACGCTGCCGCAAGACAGCATCCCCTTCATCCCCACCCAGGTGGAGGTCGAAATCGTCACCCAGGAACCCAAGGTGCCGCAGGCCGAGATCGACGACGTGCGCAACCGCCTGCTCGAGTATACCGACCGCGTGAACAAGGGCGAGAGCTTTACCATGCTGGCTCGCTTGTATTCCGAGGACACCGGCTCCGCCATCAACGGCGGCGACCTGGGCCGCTTCATGGGGAAGGGCGAGCTCGACCCCGCCTTTGCCACCGCGGCCTTCAGCCTGCAAGACCCCAACAAGGTCTCCAAGATTGTAGAGTCCGAGTTCGGCTACCACATCATCCAGCTGGTGGAGAAGCGCGGCGACCGCATTCGCGTGCGCCACATCCTGCTGCGCCCGCACATCCCGTCCGAGGCCTTCGAGGCCGGCAAGTCGCGGCTCGACAGCATTGCCAACGACATCCGCAAGGGCAAGTTCACCTTCGAGACCGCTGCCACCTATATTTCGCAAGACAAGGATACCCGCAAGAACTACGGCTTGCTGCCCAACGAGCAGACCAACTCCTCCAAGTTCAAGATGGACGAGCTGCCCGCCGAAATAGCCAAGGTGGTCGAAAACATGCAGATTGGCGAAATATCCAAGGCCTTCACCATGATCAACAAGAAGGGCAAGGAAATCTGTGCCATCGTGAAGCTCAAGAACCGCATAGACGGGCACAAGGCCACCGTGGCCGACGACTTCCAGAGCGTCAAGTCCATGCTGGAGAACAAGCAGCGTTCGGAGGTGCTCGACAAATGGATTCGCGAAAAGCAGAAGCACACCTATGTGCGCATATCCGACAACTGGAAAACCGATTGTACCTATAAATATCCCAACTGGGGCAAAAACTAATGCGTGCACCCGTCCATACACCGTCGCTGTGGTGGCATAGGATAATCTTGTTGCTTGTCCTGTGCGTGCCCTCGGTATGGATGAATGCGCAGAAGAAGAGTGCCGGCAAGAAGGTGCGCATCGACCTCCTTCATGCCGACGACGCGCTTGCCGACAAGCTGGCGCGTCCCGACGTGCAGGTACTCAAGGGCGACGTGCGCCTGAAGCACAACGAGATGTACATGTATTGCGACAGCGCCCTTATCTTTGAAAAAATCAACTCGGTCGAGGCCTATGGCAATGTCCGCATGGAGCAGGGCGACACCCTCTTCATCTATGGCGACTACGCCTATTACGACGGCATCTCGCAGCTGGCCATGCTGCGCGAGAACGTGCGGCTCATCAACCGCAAGACCGAGCTCCGCACCGACAGCCTCAACTACGACCGCGTCTACAACCTCGGCTATTACTTCGACGGCGGCTCGCTGTCCGACGAAGAAAACCTCCTTACTTCCATCTTGGGCGAGTACAACCTCACCACCAAGCTGGCCAAGTTCAACGAGGAGGTGAAGCTCACCAACCCCCGCTTCGTCCTTACCTCCGACACCCTGCATTACAGCACCATGACAAAGGTGGCCACCATTGTGGGGCCGTCGCATATCGAAGGCGACAAGAGCCACGTGTATTCCGACCTGGGTACCTACAACACCATTACCGAGCAGGGCCGCCTCTATAACCGTTCGCTGGTCATCAGCGAAGGCCGCAAGCTCACCGGCGACACGTTGTTTTACGACAAGAAGCGCGGTTTTGGCGAGGCATTCAGTCGCGTAGTGCTCAACGACACCATCAACAAGAACATGCTGCGCGGCAACTACTGCTGGTACGACGAGGTGCGGCAGAACGCCCTGGCCACCAAGCGGGCGGTCGCCATCGACTACTCCCAGGGCGACAGCCTCTTTGTGCATGCCGACACCTTGCGACTGTATTCCTACTTCCTCAATACCGACAGCGTGTACCGCGAGACGCACGCCTACCACAAGGTGCGGGCCTACCGCACCGACGTGCAGGCCGTGTGCGACTCGGTGGTGTTCTGTTCCAAGGACTCGTGCATGACCATGTACCGCGACCCGGTGATATGGAACCAGAACCAGCAGCTGCTGGGCGAGCAGATCAAGGTGTATATGAACGACAGCACCATCAACTGGGCGCACGTCATCAACCAGGCCCTCACCATCGAAAAGTTCGACAGCATTCACTACAACCAGTTGGCCGGCCGCGAAATCAAGGCCTTCTTCGACAAGGGCGAGATACGCCTTATCGAGGTCAACGGCAACGTCCAGACCATCTATTTTCCTATGGACGACAAGGACAGCACCCTCATAGGGCAGAACAATGCCGAAGGCAGCTTCCTGCGCATGCTGGTCCGCAACAAGAAGATGGAGTACGGGGCGTTCATAGGCAAGACCACCGGCACCCTTTACCCGCTCGACCAGGTGCCGGCCGACAAGGCCCGCCTCCATTCGTTTGTATGGCTCACCAACATCCGTCCCCGCAACAAGGACGACATATTCGACTGGAAGGAAAAGAACGAGGACCAGAAACTCAAGAAAATCGACCGGGGCAACAAGCTTACCCCGCGCCAGATGCGCATAGAACGTACCAACTCAAAGAAATAGCAAGCTATGGGAATGTTTACCATGCGGAAGCCCCGGGGTTTCCAACACACTTATATTTATGTAGACGAGCGCAAGGAAAAGCTGCAGAAGATAGAGGAGAATGCCAAGCGCGAGCTGGGCATGCTTCCGCCCAAGGAGTTCGACCCCGAGGACTTGCGCGGCAAGTTTGTAGAGCAGACCACCCACCTCAAGCGCCGCAAGCAGAGCGGGCGCAAGCCCACCAGCACTTGGGTGCTGCTGTTTCTTATCTTCATGCTCTTTGTGCTGTGGTACGCCATCAGCACCGGAAAGATTTGACACCTTATATATATAATAATAGATGAGCGACATTATCCATCTTTTGCCCGATTCGGTAGCCAACCAGATAGCTGCCGGCGAGGTCGTGCAGCGTCCCGCCTCCGTCATCAAGGAGCTGGTCGAGAACGCCATCGATGCCGGCGCCACCGAGGTGCAGGTGGCGGTGACCGATGCCGGCCGCACCTCCATCCAGGTGGTCGACAACGGCACGGGCATGTCCGAGACCGATGCCCGCTTGTCGTTTGAGCGCCACGCCACCTCCAAGATCAGCGGTCCCGACGACCTCTTCAACCTGCGCACCATGGGTTTCCGGGGCGAGGCCCTGGCCTCCATCGCCGCCGTGTCGGAGGTCGAGCTGCGCACCCGCCTGTCGTCGTCGGAGTTAGGCACCCGCATCGTCATCTCCGCCTCCAAGCTGGTGTCGCAAGAGCCCGTAAGCTGTCCCGCAGGTTCCAATTTCCTGGTCAAGAACCTCTTTTTCAACGTGCCTGCCCGCCGCAAGTTCCTCAAGTCCAATGCCACCGAGCTCAACAACATGTTGCAGGAATTTGAGCGCATCGTGCTGGTGCATCCCAACATATCGTTCATCTTCCGAAGCAATGGCGCCGAGCTTTACCGCCTGCCCGCGGCCCCGCTCATGCAGCGCATCCTGGCCGTCTTTGGCAAGAAGATGGAGGCCCAGCTGCTCCCCATCGGCGTAGACACCTCGCTGGTCAAGATAAGCGGCTACATCGGCAAGCCCGAGCTCTACCGCAAGAAGGGCGCCCACCAGTATTTCTTCGTCAACGGCCGCTACATGCGCCATCCCTATTTCCACAAGGCCGTGGTCGAGGCTTACGAAAAGCTCATCCCCATCGGCACCCAGATGTCGTATTTCATCTATTTTGAGGTCGACCCCCGCAACATCGACGTCAACATCCATCCCACCAAGGTCGAGATCAAGTTCGAGGACGAGCCCGCCATCTGGCAGATTCTCCTGGCCGCCATCAAGGAGGCCCTGGGCAAGAACTACGAGGTGCCGCGCATCGATTTCGAACCGCAGGACAATCCCATGTTCGACCGTCCCGGCACCCCGTCCGGTCCGGTCAGTCCCCCCAAGGTCGACTACCACCCCGGCTACGACCCCTTTGCCGGTCGCGGAGGCGAGGGTAGGGGAGCGGCACGTGGCGGTCGCTCGGCAGCCGACTGGGAAAAGTTTTTCAGCGACCTCGACGCCAAGCGCGCCGAAACCTCCGTGGCCGAGTCGCCTGCCATGCCCGACATGGCCGAAAAATCCTCGGCCATCTGGCAGTACAAGGGCCGCTACCTCCTCATGCCCATGAAGTCGGGCCTTATGTTCATCGACCAGCACCGGGCGCACGTCCGCGTCTTGTACGAGCAGTACCTGTCGCAGATCCGCTCCATGAAAGGCGTGTCGCAGGGCATCCTGTTTCCCGAGGCCGTCGCGCTTTCCGCTTCCGAGGAGGCCGTGCTGCAAGAAGTGTCGTCCGACCTTGCCTACCTGGGCTTCGAAATAACCCCGCTGGGCGGCGGCAGTTACGCCGTGCAGGCCATGCCCGAGGGCACCGAGGGGCTGGATCCCTCCACCTTGCTGCACGACATGCTCCATACGGCGGCCGAGACTGGCAAGGATGTCAAGTCCGACGTCCACAGCCGGCTGTCCCTTACCCTGGCCCGGTCGTCTGCCATTGTCTACGGCCAGGTCCTCTCGGCCGACGAGATGGCCTACCTGGTCGACCGCCTTTTTGCTACCTCGTCGCCCAACTATGGGCCCGACGGCAAGGTAGTCTTCATCATCATGGAAGACGACCAGCTGCGCCAGAGTTTCTCATAATTATAGCATAAATATTTGTTTTTTAACACTTTCCGCTGATTTTTTTGTGAGTTTTCGATAAAAAAAGTTTTTTTAGGGGAGTTTTTTTGTTTATTCTTTGGCGCGATTAATTTTTTTTAATACTTTTGTGCGTTAAAAGTAGTAAATCATTCAAAAATGATTTTTTTTTAAGAGAGACCATATGAAAAAAACGACCTTACTGTTGTTATTGTTTTGTATGCTTCCGCTCGGATCGTGGGCCCAGGTAAACCCTGAAACGGCCGACCCTGAGGAAGCAGAACGAGTGCGCATTGCCATGGAGCAAGGATATTGGATGAGCGGCGACCGCAAGTTGCTGAACCGCGCTGATTTCTGGGACAACTGGTTTATTGGCGCCGAGGTTGGTACCGTATTCAACTGGGGTGGCAAGAAGAGCAGCCTGAACTTTTTTGAGCACGTGCGTCCCACGTTCGCCCTCTACGGCGGCAAGTGGGTGTCTCCTTACCTGGGAGGCCGCCTGCACCTCAGCTATCAGCGCAACGTGGAAGAATCCGAAGACCAGGGCATTCCCAAGTACAGTTGGAACTCTTACGCACTCTTTGTGGATGGCATGTGGAGCATTACCAATACCTTCTGGGGATACAAGGAAAACCGTCACCTCAACCTCATTGCCATCTTTGGCATCGGTGGTGAGATTACCGGCGGCTTCACCAAGAATATAGGCAGCGACCTTATCAGCACCCAGAGCCAGCAGTTGTTGGCCGGCCGCATAGGCTTGTCGCTGAAGATTCGTCTCAACGAGATGCTCGATGCCGACATCACGGCTTACAACACCTTTGTAGACGACTCGTACGATGGCCAGATCTCCAACAACCGTTGGGACGGCCACCTCAACATTTTTGCCGGTCTCAGCTACCGCTTCAAGAACCACGACGAGACCCGCCAGTTTACCTACGCCCGTTACAACTTCACCAAGCTGGAGGCCCTGAACGACGAGGTAAACCGTTTGCGCGAGCAAGTGGAAGAGGCACAGGCCGTGCCGCCCGAAATCCAGCACGAGTATGTGTACAACACCCGTCTGAACACCCTCATCGTGTTCAACGAGGGTTCGGCCAAGATCGACCCGCTGCAGGAAGTAAACGTATATACTGCTGCCGACGCCATGCGCGAGGCCCAGAACAGGGTGGACCTTTACATTACCGTGAACAACGACAAGGAGGCTACCAACAAGGAACTGTTCTACCAGCGCGCACAGGCCATTCGCGACGTGCTGGTGAACCACTACAACATCCCCGGCGGCCGTATCTTTATCGAGCCTAACCCCTCCATCATCTATTCACTGCAGAAGACCACCAACTGCGTAGTGGTTTGGATTAACGATTAACCCCTTTTAATCACATAGAACGTTATGAAAAAAAATACTATATTATTTCTCCTGTTTGTATGGATGTTGCCGCTGGGCGTCCAAGCACAGAAGCAAGTGTCGAAAGACGTGTTGGACATCCGTGCCGATACCATCGTAGGCCTGCGTAACTATAGGTGGTCCGACGAGTGGGCTATCGGTTTCTATGTCGGTGCCAATGCCGCCCTGGGCGAAAACGTGCGTCCGCGCGACATTCCCAAGGTTACCCGTCCCTCGCTGGCCGTAGCCGTGAGCAAGTACTTCTATCCCACGGTGGGTGCCCGTATCCAGGGTATGTACAACTGGCAGGCCGGCAAGGCCAACAAGGAGGCCGTCGATGCCGGTTTTCTAGGCAAGGGTACCTACAGGTTCCACAATGCCGCCATGTTCCTGGACGTGTTGTTTAACATCCACAACATCCTGTTCCGTTTCAAGGAAGACCGCCGTTTCCAGTTGGTTGCCTTCTTTGGCGTGGGTGGCAACTACACCTTTGGGTTTGAGAAGAAGCTGCTCGACGACAACTGGCAGGAGTGGTATCCCGTCAGCCGCGATGCCCACATGTACCTGGCGCTGCGTGCCGGCCTGCAGGCCAACTACCAGCTCACCGACAAGTTCGACCTCACATGGGACCTCGCCATCAATGCAACCGACGATGCCTACAACGGCGTGCGTTACGACGACTTCTACGATGGTTACCTTACCACCGCCTTGGGTGTCATCTATCACTTCAAGGACGAGTATTCCGACCGTCGTTTCAAGTACACCCGCTTCACCGATGCCGAGGAAATGGCCGAGCTGAACCGTCGTATCAATGCCGCCCGCGGCGACCTCAACGAGAGTCTGCAGCCGCGCGTGGAGACACAGACCGAGTATGCTTACCACGACATGCTGCGTACCACCGTGTCGTTCATCATCGACCGCTACGACATTCAGGCCAACCAGCGTAAGAACATTGCCGAGGTGGCCAAGTACATCAAGAACCACGACGACATCAACGTAGTTGTCTGCGGTTTCGCCGATGTCCAGACCGCCTATCCCGAATACAACTTGAAACTGTCCGAACGCCGTGCCAATGCCGTGTACAACGTGCTGGTGAAGGAATATGGCGTCGATCCCTCTCGCGTACGTATCGACTATAAGGGCGACACCGTGCAGCCTTATACCGAGAAGAACGAGTGGAACCGTGTGGTAACCTTCGTGACCGAGCCTCGTTACAAGACTACCAAACAGGGTGCCTCCACGCAGAAGTAACCCATGGAGTTGTATCACAGTGAAGATTAGGATAAGCAACTTATATCTCGAAATATTAGGTGTTGGGAGGAACGATGTTCCTGCCAACACTTTTTTGTTTGAGGCTGCCGATACGGCGGCCCCGGACCTCGTGTATACCTTTGCGTTTGTCGACGAGCTGCCCCAGCCATCCCCCGGCTGGCAGTCGGTTTACACCCGTCCCAACCTCCAGGTGTGGGAGCAGCAGGGTAGGGAGCGCCGCCATATCGGCATCGACGCCGACAACCCCTATGCGGTGTACGAGGAGCAAGACGACCATCATATATCCGTGTGGTACCTCTCGTCCCGCCGCCCCGACCTCCAGTACGACACCATCTTTCATTCGTGCCTGGCCCTGGAGCGGCACATGGCCCGCCTGGGCTGCTACGTGCTTCACTGCTCGTTTCTTTGTTACCACGGGCAGGCCCTGTTGTTTAGCGGCAACAGCGGCGTGGGCAAGTCCACCCATGCCGACATCTGGTGCCGTAACCTCCCCGGCAGTCGCGTAATCAACGGCGACCGCTGCCTGTTGGTGCCGCAGTCCGACGGCTCGTTCCGTGCCTGCGGCTGGCCCATCTGCGGCAGCAGCGAGATCTGCTTCAACGAGAGTTACCCCCTGCATGCCATCGTGTTCCTGCGCCAGACCCCCGGCAACCAGCTCATCGACGTGCCGGCCGCGCAGTATTTCCGCGACCTATCCGCCCAGCTTACCATCAACAACTGGCAGCGCCGCACCACCATCGAGGCCCTCGACTTTGTCACGCGCCTCATGGACCGCGTGCCCGTCTTCACCTACGGGTGCAACATGGAACCCGCGGCGGCACGCGTTTTGCAGCACGAATTGCTAACCCGCAACATCATTGCCGACCATGCAGCGTAACAACCCCATAGAACTGGAAGAGCGGATGGTGGACAAGGCCAACAAGGCCCGCTTGCCCCTTACCGCCAACTTTGAGCTCACGCCCACCTGCACCCTCCGGTGCGACATGTGCTTCATCCAGATGAGCGAGCAGCGCATGAAGCAGTTGGGCGGCCTGTGCTCCGTCGATTCGTGGCTCGACATTGCCAGCCGGCTGCGCAGCATGAGCACCCTCTTCATCCTCCTCACCGGGGGCGAGCCCTTGCTCTATCCCGGGTTCGACCGCCTCTATGCCGAGTTGCGCAAGATGGGGTTCATCCTCACCATCAACACCAACGGCATGCTCATCGACGAGTCGGTGTGCGAGCTCTTTGCCCGCTACAAGCCCCGGCGCGTCAACGTCACCCTTTATGGCGCCAGCGCCGACACCTACCGCCGCCTGTGCCATAACGCCGCCGGCTTCGAGGCCTGCCTGCGCGGCATCCGCCTCCTTCGGCAGCACGGCATCGACACCAAGCTCAATTTCAGCATCGTGCGGCAGAACAAGGACGATTTCCCCGAGATGGTCCGCATGGCCAAGGAACTCGACGTCCCCGTCATCTCCAACGCCTACATGTTTCCCGTCCTTCGCTCCGGATGCCCCGTGCGCGACATCGACGCGCAGCGCATCACCCCCGAGGAGGCCGCCTGGTACGACGTGCAGGGGCGCATGCTGCAGAAAGGCGACGACTACAACGACTACGTGCTCAGCATGCTCTATGCCATCGACCACTACACCCCTTCGGGCAACGGCCTCTGCGTCGATTGTCGCGCAGGCCGCAGCTCTATGTGGATCAGCTGGCGGCAGCGCGTCTCCCCCTGCATCTTTATGGAAGACCCTGGCGTGGACCTGTCCGATACCGACATTGCCCAGGCCTGGGAGCAAGTGTCCGAAGCCGCCGCCAACCTGCCGCCCCTCCCGCAGTGCACCGACTGCAAGCTCCACCCCCTCTGCCAGGTGTGTTACGCCGGCAGCCAGTACGAGGTCAAGGTGCGCGGCAACATCGACTATATCTGCCAGATGACCCACAAGGAATACGACATTTTACAAAACCAGAAGGCAGCCATCCTGGCCGCCCATAAATCCGATAACCCACAATGAAAAAAGCACAAAACTTTATCAAGCGAACCATCGACGGCGAGGTGCTGCTCGTGCCACTTGGCGAGCTGGCGCAGAAGCTCAACGGCCTTATCAGCCTGCACGGCGTGGCCGAGTATATATGGGACCACGTAGAAGAAACCGCCTCCTTCGAGGACCTCGTGGACAAACTGCAGGCCGAGTACGACGTCGACCCGCAAGAGCTGGTGCGCGACACCGAGGCCTTTGTCAACCAGATGATCTACCTCGGCCTGCTGGTGCCCGACACCAAGCAGTGGTAGCCAACCCCTCCTGTCCCCCGCCATGAACCAGTCCCTGCAGTCCGTTTTCCTGTCGCTCCTGCGCGCCGGCATGTACGCCCGGCCCGCCGACGCATCCCTGTTTCCCGTCGCCGAAGCCGACTGGCAGCAGCTCTATTTCATGTCGCACAAGCAGACCATGCAGGCCCTCGTGGCCGATGCCGTGGCCACCCTGCCGCCCGACCTCCTGCCCCCCGCCGCCCTGTGGCAGTCGTGGCAGCGCGACGTCGCCGGCGTAGCCCAAAGCTTCCGTCGCCAGCTCCTCACCCTTACCTACCTCTACACCCGCCTGCAGGTGCAGGCCGGCATCACCCCCGTCGTGCTCAAGGGCATGGGCCTGGCCGTATGCTATCCCAACCCCTCGCACCGCGTCAGCGGCGACATCGACCTCTTTTATGGCACGGTGGATCAGTGCCGCCAGGTCAACGACCTCTTCCGCAGCTGGGGCATCCCCGTCGACCAGGGCGCCAACGAAGAGTCCCTGGCCATGTTCAACGACGTGATCGTCGAGAACCACGGCTACCTGGTCCACACCCACCACCTTACCCGCCGCAAGCGCCAGCAGTCCTGGCTGGCCGAGCGGTTGCAGTCGCCCGACGCCCTCCGCACCATCCGCGTCGAGGGTACGCCCATCACCGTCCTGCACCCCACGCTCGACCTCGTCCAGCTGCTCACCCACGCCCTCAAGCACCTGCTCAACGAAGGCATCAGTTTCCGCCAGTTGGCCGACGTGGCCTTTTACCTGCGCGCCCACAAGGAGCAGATCGACGCCGCCGACCTCCGCCAGGCCCTCCGCCTGTTCGGCATCGAGGACTTTGCGCAGCTCGTTTTTGCCTTTTTGGTCGACAATTTTGACTTCCCGACCGCCGATTTGCCGTTTTTTTTGCCAAAAACTAAAAATAAATCGTCAAAATTGCTGGAAGAAATCTGGAAAAGTGGTAACTTTGGGCAATTAGACGAGCGTAACGCCAAGCGTCCCGACAGCAAGATGGGCGGAAAGTTGTTTACAGCCCGCCGTATTTATCGCAACACCTTCCACTTCGGCAGGTATGCGCCGGGCGAGTCGCTGGGCAATTTGCTCGACAAGAACATGGATTTTTTCAGAGCAATAACAAACAAAAAAAAATAGAGATATGAAAAACTTTTATCGCTTTACCCTGTTACTGGTAGTAGTAGTTTTGTCGTCGTGCGCCAGCCGCAAGGACACCATATACCTGCAGGACATGGAAGACACGCGCGAGTATCCCGTTATCCAGAAGTATGAGTCCGTCATCCAGCGCGATGACAAGCTCAGCATCGTGGTGAGCGCCAAGAACCCCAGCCTGGCCCTGCCGTTCAACATCCCCGGCACCGGTGGTTACACGGTCGATGCCGAAGGCAACATCAACACCACCTCGGGTACCGTGGCCAGCAAGGACGACAAGCCCGGTTACACCGTCGATATCAACGGCGAGATAGACTTCCCCATGCTGGGCAAGATCTATGTCGAGGGCATGACCCGCAACCAGCTTACCGACTACATCAAGAAGCGCCTGGTAGAAGAAGAGTTGCTCAAGGACCCCATCGTCATGGTCAACTTCCTCAACTTCAAGATCTCGGTGTTGGGCGAGGTTGGCAAGGTAGGCACCATCAACGTGCCCGGCGACCGTATCACCATTCTTGAGGCCATTGCCATGGCAGGCGACATCCTGCCCACCGGCCGTATGGACCGCGTGGCCGTGGTACGCGACTATGGCAACAAGCGCCGCATCATCTATGTGGACCTCCGCACCAAGGACCTCTTCACCTCTGCCGCCTATTACCTGCGCCAGAACGACCTGGTCATCGTAGAGCCCACCCGCCAGCAGGCCGACCAAGAAAACCAGCGCCGCTTCTCGTATTGGCAGCTGGGCCTTTCCACGGTCACCACCCTTGTGACGCTGATACTGTACTTCTGCAAATAAACCAATCACCCATTAAATTCCCCATTCCGATATGGTAGAAATGAGTCAACAAAATAACATGGCGCCGGAGAAGAAATCCACCAGCGTAGGATTTTCCATCAACCCCCTGGACATCATCAAGTATTTCTTGTCCAACTGGTACTGGTTCGTCCTGTGCGTAGGCATTTTCGGAGGCTACCAGTGGTACAAGTATGCCACCACCCAGAAGACCTATTCCACCTCCGCCACCGTCATGTTCCGCGATGCCAAGAGCACGGCCCGCCAGGCCGGTCTGGACCGTTTGGCACAGACCGCGCAACAAGTAAACATCTCCAACGAAATCTTGCAGTTCCGTTCGCCGCAGCTCATGCACGATGCCATCTGGCGCCTCCATGCCGAGGTCAGCTACACCGTCATGGACTACCTGCGCGTGCGCGAGCTCTACACCCAGTCGCCCGTCCTGGTGTCGTTTGCCGATGCCTCCGACGTACAGGTGTTTTCGCTCAAGGTCATGCCGGTCGATGACGAGCACGTCATCCTCTCGTCGTTTTCCATAGGCGACAACAAGAAACTCAAGGTGCCCTTCGACCAGCTGGTAGAAACCCCCATAGGCAACCTCATGGTGTCGCAGACGCTGTATTACAACGAGAGTTGGTACGGCACTACCATTCATGTGGAGAAGCAGAACGTCAATTCGCTGGCAGCCACCCTGGGCGGCGGCCTCAGCATTTTCCAGGCAGCTGTCGAGGGCGAAGACAATAACGGCTTTATGGGCGGAAGCGCCAGCTCGTCCATTCTGAACATGTCGCTGCGCGACGTGTCGGCCGAGCGTGCCGCCGACGTGCTCAACATGCTTATCACCATTTACAACGAGGAGACCCTGAAAGACAAGAACCAGTCGTCTATCAACACCTCCAACTTCATCAACGAGCGTCTGGCCATCATCGAGAAGGAGCTGGGCGGCGTGGAGTCCGAGCTGCAGACCTACAAGCAGGAAAACGACATGTACGACATCGGTCATTCGGCCAGCACCTCGTTGGCCGAGCAGGAGACCTACACCACCCAGGGCAAGGACTTGGCGCGCCAGTTGCAGATGGGCGAGTACATCAAGAAATACATTACCGACCCCACCAAGGCCAACGACCTGATACCTACCAACACCGGTGTGGCCGATGCCGGCATCGAGGCTCAGATAGCCCAGTACAACGCCGCCAAGCTTAAGCGCGACCAGTTGCTCGAGGGCAGCAGCGACAAGAACCCCGTGGTCGAGGACCTCAACAAGTCGCTTAGCCAGATGCGCCAGAGCATCATCCGTTCGGTCGACAACATGAACGTGGGCACCCAGATGAAGCTGTCCGATATCCGCAACCGTGCCAGCCAGGCACAGTCGCGTGTGTCGCAGCTGCCCCGCCAGCAGCGTCAGATGCTGACCATCGAGCGCCAGCAGCACATCAAGCAGGAGCTGTACCTCTACCTACTCAACAAGCGCGAGGAAAATGCATTGAGCATGGCCACTACCGAGACCAACGCCCGCGTGCTGCAGACCGCCCAGCCCATCGAGACCCCCATCGCCCCCATCCGTAACTCCATGGTTACCAAGGGCGTGCTGGCCGGACTGGCACTGCCTGCCGCCGTGCTGCTCTTCCTCATGTTCTTCGACACCCGCGTCCATTCGCGCAAGGACATCGAGGACTACACCTCCGTGCCGTTCGTTGGCGAGATACCCCAGCAGCACAACCTCACGAAGGACCGCAACGCGTCCAATATCGTGGTGCTGTCCAACAGTCGCGACGTGGTGTCCGAGGCCTTCCGTATCGTCCGAACCAACATGGAGTTCCTCAAGGTCAAGTCCAAAGACATGAAGGTCATCACCTTCAGTTCCTTCGGTGCCGGCGTCGGTAAGACTTTCGTGTCGAGTAACCTGGCGGCCAGCTTCGCCCAGACGGGCAAGAAGGTCATTTTGGTCGACTTAGACATCCGCAAGGGTACCCTTAGCGCCCACACCCATCACTCCAACAAGCAGGGTATGACCACCTACCTGTCGGGCCAGATCGAAGACTGGCGCGAAATGGTCAAGTACAACGACATCTGCGATGGTCTCGACGTGATCCCTGCCGGTTCGGTGGCCCCCAACCCCGCCGAGTTGTTGCTGAGCGACCGCCTCGACACCATGATTGAGGAACTGCGCGGCCTGTACGACTATGTGTTTGTAGACAACGTGCCTTACGGTGCCGTGGCCGATGCCGCCATCACCAACCGTATTGCCGACCTCACCATCTTCGTCATCCGTGCCGGCCGCATCGACCGCCGTATGCTTCCCGAGCTGGAGAGGATCTACCAGCATGGCAACCTTAAGAACATGTCCATCATCCTCAACGGCGCCACCCTCGGCCACTACGGAGCCTATGGTTACGGTTATGGCTACGGTTACGGCTATGGCTACGGTTACGGCTATGGCTACACCGACGAGGAGAAGCCCTGGTGGAAGAAAGTGCTTTCCCTCTTCAGCAAGAAAAAGCACCATCACCACCACAAGTCGTCAAAGACCTCGTCGAAGTCGCGCAAGCACACCACGGCAGCCGAACGAAGGGCCAAGAAGGCGGCAGAGAAGAATGCGTCGGCAGCCGACAAGAAGTAAGCCATTAATGAAAGAATAAAAACGCCTTGTCATGTTCTGGTTTGGTAAGAAAAAGCATTATCTGATAGATTCGGGAATCCTCGATGGAAAGACCGACATCCATTGCCACATACTGCCCGGCGTGGATGATGGTTCGCCCAACGAGCGGAGCTCCCTGGAGTTGCTCGACTATATGGAAAACGACCTGGGTTTCGGCACCTTGTGGTTCACCCCGCATGTCATGACCGACCTGGGGAATTCGGTAGAGAAGCTCCGCGCCCGCTTCAACGAGTTTTTGCCGAAGTACAAGGGCGACATGGACATCCACCTGTCGTCGGAGTACATGATCGACTCCAACTTCGAATCCTATTTCGAGCGCGGCATCATGCCCCTGGGCAAGGAGCACCTGTTGGTGGAAACCTCCTATTTCCATTCGCCCAACCATTTTGAGGAAATCCTGCTGCACATCTGGCAGAGCGGGCTGTGCCCCCTCATTGCCCACCCTGAGCGTTACATGTATATGGAGATGAACGATTACCACGCCCTCAAGGGCAAAGGTTACCATTTCCAGCTCAACATCATGTCGCTTACCGGCTATTACGGCGCCCGCCCCAAGCTCTATGCCGAAAAGTTGCTGGCCGAAAAGTTCTACGACTATGTAGGCAGCGACCTCCACCACCTGGAGCGTTACCAATCCATGTTGGAAAACTTGAAGTTAGAGACCAAGCAGTTGGACTTGATCGAAGAATTACTGGAGAACAATGCCCACGTATAGGGTGGGCGTTGCGCCTCCGTCATATAGCAAAGGTTATAGACGTGGTCTGCGAGTCGCTTGTGCCGGCTCTGCTGCGGATTAGTCCATATCCTGCAATGGGGGACACCCCTTTTTTACCTCCGGTGCGCGCGCGTGCGGGGGGAGGATAGGACATGCCGCTTTCCGCGTCGCAACGCACATTTCCATGTTGTTGGTTTTAAAGATATTAACCCTGGTTTGTACGATAATGCTTATCGTACTGCCCTATATTAATCCGGTCTTTGCCGGATATTTCATTTTTATCAGCCTGCTGGCAGTGCCCCTGCTGGTGGTCGAGGTCATCCTATTCCTGGCCACTCCCAAGGCCCATCACCATCACCACCATCATCACCACCGCCTCAGGGCCGCCGATGTGTGGCGTTACGCCTACCTCTTGGTGCCGCTGGCCACCCTGTACGTGCTGCTGCCCCTGTTTCCTGTGGGTTCGCTGTTCCGCCACGCCCCGCAGGGCCGCACCCTGCGCGTCGTCTCGTGGAACGTCAGCAACTTCGGTCCCCATGCCGATACCCTCGAGTCCGCCGTCCGGCAGCTCCTCGCGCTGCAGCCCGACATCCTCTGCCTGCAGGAGCGCCCCCATACCAACCTGGTGGCGTGGGAAACCATCTGCGCCCGCTTCCCCGAGCTGCCCTACACCCTGCGCAACAGTCGCGAGGACGAGGTACTCAACCTGGCCGTGCTCAGCCGCTACCCCCTGGGCGAACCCCTCGAATACTACTACGAGGGCAGCTATAACAAGTCCGTGGCCGTCGACGTGCAGCTGCCCGGCACCCCCATAACCCTTTACAACGTGCACCTGCAGACCACCGGCCTGAGCGATGGCGGCCGCGAGGCGCCCCGCACCCTCTTGGGGCAGTTTGTGCATTACGCCAAGCAGCGCAACCGCCAGGCCCTCCGCCTGGGCGAGGAGGTCCGACAGAGCTCGTACCCCGTACTCCTTTGCGGCGACTTCAACGACACCCGCACTGGGTACTCCTACCGCCTCCTGTGCCGTTACCTGCACGATGTATCCCCCGCCTTCATAGGGCGCGGCTCCTATAAAAAATACCTGGGACTCCTCAAGATAGACAATGTCTTGGCCTCCCGCCACTTCAAACTTGCAAGCTACCGCCTCATCGATACCCCCACTTCCGACCATAAAATCCAATTTTGTGAGCTGTCTATCGCAAGATAGAGTGTGCGACCCCTCCGGGGTCGGTATGGGGGTGGTCGGTAACCCCAAGGTCGTTGACCTGGGGTTACCGACATTGCTCCGCAATGTATTTGATGCCTCCGGCATCTCGGAGAGGTAAAACACTCCGCAAAGCGGAGTCGGTAACCCCAGGTCAACGACCTTGGGGTGGGAGGATCCCCCTCCTCCCACGACCCCGGAGGGGTCGCACTAAAAAAGAAAAGATATGAGCTATACCAACCTTAACTACCATATTGTGTTCCGCACCAAAGACAGCCGGCGGACGATTACAGAGCAGCATGAGCGCTCACTATACGCCTACATATATGGGATAATGAAAAATCAGAATTGCCTGCTCCATCGCATCAATGGGATGCCGGACCATATCCACATGTTGGTTGAGTTGCGTGCCTCTATGGCGGTATCTGATTTTGTCCGCTCCATAAAGCTCTCTGCCGGAAGGTACATGAAGGAGCACAGGGACATGTTCCCTTATTTTGATGGCTGGGGACAAGAGTATTGCGCGCCCTTGGCATCTATGGACCACACCCGACCCCAAGGGGGCGTCAACTTCGACTTGCCGAAGTAGGTAACTGCTGGTCGTAGACCTGCAGAGGGTCGCAGACCTGCAGAAAAACAATATAAGAACATGAAACGTCTACTAACACTAGTTACATTTCTGCTCTTTCCCCTGCTGGCGGGTACTGCGCAGCAGAAGGAGGGTGGGGAGGCCAAGGTATATGTCTGTACCGGCCCTTCGGCCATTACCTATCATAAGTCCGCCGATTGTCGCGCCCTCAAGACCTGCTCCGCCGAGGTCAAGTATGTGTCGTTTAGCCAGATTAGCGCCATCCGCCGCCCCTGCCGCCTGTGCTACGGCAAGCCGAAACGGCAGCAAAACGCCAAGCAGGCAAAGCAGTCGAAGCAGAAATAATTATATGATGAAACGCATACTAACACTTGTCGCTTTTATGCTCCTTCCCCTGTTGGCAGGTACTGCGCAGCAGAAAGACCAGATGGTTTATATCTGCACAGGCCCCACGGCCGAGGTCTATCACAAGTATAAGGACTGTCGAGGCCTAAAGGCTTGTTCGGGCGATGTGAAGGTTGTCACTCTGAAGGAGGCCCAAAAGACGCGGCGCAAGTGCAGAATCTGCTATGGAAGATAATAAAACTAAAACATATGAAGTTTAAAGGATTAAGTATATGAATACAAGTAAATATGAGCTAGTTATAAAAGATTATCGAGCTATTAAGGAGGCAGATATAACTATAGAAGGTATCACTGTGTTGGCAGGTCCGAATGGGGCAGGTAAAACTACTTTGGCTAGATGGTTCGGTTATATGGTTAATAGTTCAAACAAATATGAATATTTCTGCAGGAATGAGGCCATTACTGAAGTCGAGTCAATGTTGTATGAAATATCTCGCCTTTCCATGGCACTTAAATTAAGAGATCAAATTACAGAAAGTATGAGGAAGGATTGCAATGCAGAATTAAGGAGTGTAGGGCCGGATGCATACAAGGAAAAGTTCATGGAGATTGTAAACTTTATCATGCATTCTATAACAAAAGAAAACCTTTCTCCTCAAGGGGATGATTTTTTGAAAAATCATATGAAACAAAGGTTTAATATTTCAGGTGGTGAAGATACGGATGGGCAAGAGATGTTTTCTAAGTATATAGATGAGATTGAAAAGAATTATGATAATATTTTATCTGAGATGCATGATAAAATAGACAAAAGGAGTTTTGATAAATTCAAAGAAATCATTAGAAGGCATTATCCGGTAGGTCAATTTCCTAATGATATTTCTTTTTGTGAAGATGATAACAAATTATTTGATAATGGAAACTTGGGCGTCTTACTTAATTTGAAGGAAGCTGTATTTCTTGACACATTAGAAGATGAACTGATTGATGCAGAAAAAGAGAAATATGAAATTTCAGAAAAGAATGAGGCAATAGTATCAAAGATCCGTGAAATTGTAAATGGTGATTTCACTATAGAGAAGGAGGTCTTTCCAATCTCTTCGATGAGCCGCCTGTTTTATACACAAAACACCAAAAATGGGAAATTGAAGATTCCTCTATTTGAAGCCGCCGCAGGTATTGCTCCAATGGCAAATACTTACAAGCTGTTGGTGTCGGGGAAATTGACAGGAGAATCATTATTGATAATAGACGAACCGGAACTTTGCCTTCATCCACAATGGATTGTAGAATATGCCAAAATATTAATAGGAATAAATAAAGATATGGGGGCAAAAATTTTGATTTCAACTCATAATCCGGATATGGTAGCCGCCCTTCAAACAATAGCAAGAAAAGAAGGAGTGTTAAATACGATGCGTTTTTATGTGGCGACACGATGCGATGATGAAATGAGGTATGTGTATGAAGATTTGGGTCAAGAAATTGGGAAAATTTTTGATTCATTTAACATTGCATTGTCTCGTATTGAAGAATATGGCATTGAAAGCGAGGATGATGAATAGTGATGTTTTTTATTGTGAATCTGTTATACAAAATACGAGATATAGTAATTTTGTATATGAGCTGAAGCATTTTTTAGACAAAGACTACAGGGGAAAAACATTTGGCTTTTCAGAAGAGACACTTAAAACTAAAGGCATAGATATGGATATGGTCGAGGCTTCATCATCGGGGGACAATGAGAAGACGATGGATTTTGTCATCGGAATTGCCGGAAGAAATCTTAACAATAAAAGATTGTTACTAGTCGAATTGAAGCTTGGATGTGGTAGTATAAAATCATTTAAAAAAGATTCTTATCTTAAAAAGGATGAACATACTCGCACTCTGCTTCGTCAAACTAATTTTCAGATAGACGATAAGAGTATTTTCGTGTTTTCGGAGAAGGTTGCGTCAGTGTTTAAGAATCACATCGCACGTTTAGGTCGAGGATCTGATTTTCGTAAAATGAAACATTGGGTTGTTCTTAAACCATCTGAATATAATGAATACATAAAGTTTCAGAGATAATGTTTCATGCGGATAGAAATCATTAAGCCAAAGTGTCCCGTTAGGGGATGGATGCAACAATTAAAGGAGATGGGGTAATTTATGGAAATACAATATAAAGACATAAAGTTAATCATTTGGGATTTGGACGAATGTTTTTGGGATGGGATCTTAAGCGAAGGCCCCATCCGGCCGATACTTAAAAACATTGAATTGGTAAAGGATGCCACCGATAGAGGTATTATAAATTCTATTTGCTCCAAAAACGATTATACTCCGGTGGAGTCAAAGTTGCAAGAATTAGGTGTTGCAGACTACTTTGTGTTTAAGTCGATTGACTGGACCCCCAAAGGACAGCGGGTAAGCAAATTAATAAAGGATATGGGATTGCGTCCCCAGAATTGTCTTTTCATTGATGATAATGTGGTGAATCTCAACGAGGCTGTTTATTATGAGCCTAATTTGATGATATCCGAACCGACTGTTATCCCTAAACTGCAGGACTATCTCAAAGGCATCTCGGCTTCAGATACCAAACACAAGCGCCTTAATAATTATAAGGTATTAGAAAAGAAACAGCAAGCCAGGTCTGAAGCATCGGACAACTTGGATTTCTTGTATAGTTCGAACACGCAGGTGGAAATTTTGCATGATTGCCTCAATCAGTTAGATCGGATTTATGAATTGGTCAACAGGACCAATCAACTAAATTATACCAAGGTTCGTAGTACCAGGGAGGAACTGCAGGCCATTTGCTCAAATCCTGCGTATGATACGGGATATGTGAAGGTAAAAGATAATTTTGGTGATTATGGAATTATTGGTTTCTATGCGGTAAAAGACAACAAATGTGAACATTTCTTATTTTCTTGCCGCACTATTGGCCAGGGGGTGGAGCAATACGTTTATGCCGTGTTAAATTACCCCGAATTGAACGTGAAAGGCGAAGTTGTTAATGATGTAACAAAAGATGAGGCCCCCAAGTGGATAAACCAAGAGAAAAAGGATGTTAGTGAAACGATAGAAAAGAAACATTTCAAGATTGTGTTCAAGGGAGGTTGTGACTTATCGCTTATGTCGTCATTCCTAAAATCTGATTATATTGTAGAAGAGTTTGCTTATGTGGGGAAGAAATGCAAAAACCTTATAGAGCACCAAAACCATTCTGCAAATTATTTGTCGTGGCACTTTCTGACTAACCAAGAACGACAAGCACTATTGGATGACTGCATATTTAATGACGAAGAGATGTTTCATACGGCAATGTATGACGAAGATGTGGATATGATATTTCTTAGTA
>Ga0181612_128396_pt1 | contig 23620 bp, 11 predicted proteins | sample HoacroProtozoa21_FD_119630 | JGI IMG/M metagenome (GOLD analysis project Ga0181612, IMG submission 119630) | Hoatzin crop microbial communities from Cojedes, Venezuel. Combined Assembly of Gp0051906, Gp0051904, Gp0051908
CAGCTGGCTTGTGATTACACCTGAAACCAGGAGAGGTGGTGTGGGAGTTTCGCCTTAGGGAGGAGAGAAAGGCACATCGAGGAGTGAAGAAGGAAGCAGCGTGTGCTCCTTGTGTGCTACTGGGAGTTAGGGCTTTCTATTTTCCTGCGCCATGTTGCAGATACATTGAATTGCTGGGAGGGGGACAAAGAATGGTCTTTTGAGAAAGGTCAAGGTTAGAAATAATTAGATTTAGAGGCAATGAATACAGTGACCAAAATCTCGTGAACCTGTATGACCGGTTTGGGCATCTCTGTGCTTGTGAGAGAATCAGACATGGGTATGAGGAAGCAAGTGAAGGAGGGGTGGCAACGGCCTGAGAAGACATTTGCAGAGAAGGGAAAGCAGAGACATTCAGCAAGGCAGGCAGGGGAGAGAGTTGCTTTTTGGCTCCACAAGCTTGAGGAAATAGCAAGTTTTCCCAGACGTTATATTGCAGGTGTTTTTTCAGTGATTTCACCATTTTGCAGGATAAAGTTGATCAAGATTAGAGGGACAAAGATTATAGCCACAGAAAGATAAGATAAATGGTCTTTGCACCAGGAATGTCACAGGGAGTTGGAGAAGAAATGATTTGCCTGTCCTGTTGTTATTTGTTACCTGTGTTTTTGCAGCACTTAGGATTCATAGCTGAAACTCCCCTTTGATGAAAAGAGGCTTTACAGGCTTTCTAAGCCTGACTCTGAAAAGCTGAAGTATAAATCAAACAGGATAAAAAAAAACGGAGAAAGGCAGAATCCGGGTTGTTTATGGAGGAGATAGCATCAATATCGGTGGGCAATTGCCACCAAATAAGCTACTTGCCAAAATAAGTGGTTTTGTTTGGCCAGGACTGGTAGTACCGTGGGGTGAAACTCAGCAAATAGTTTCATCTGGGAATAAATGAACTTGAAATGGTGCCAGCACTATTTCAACTAAATGGTCAGTCTATTGCAGCACCATTCAGTTCCTTCAGAGAACTGAACACTTTCCCTCCTCCCTCCTTAATCCAGAAAACAGCCTTTCCCACCAGACCATATGGAATTTTGGGGTGCAAATCTCTTCTGTTTTGTATAATAATGTATTGACTGCGACAAACATAAAAAAAGAGATGCCCCATCTCCAAATCCTTTAACCCGCTAAATATATTGTTGAGAGCGCTCTGTCCTGCTGTCAGAAGCAGGAGGCTAGAGGAACGTAGCAGGGTTATTCACTTCATGCTCAAACTACCTGTTCCAGAAAAAATAAGTCATTTCTACTCCCGCTGCCTCTCTAAAAGTGTAGTTTAGAAATTCAGGATCTGGAAATAGAATATGTAGGGCAGATAAAGCCCTGTCAGACACCAGGAGGAGAAGGAAAACATTTCCAGACATGCTTGGCTCACTCAGAGCTATTAAGAAAGCAAGTATTTAATTTTTGTTATATATTTCATTTTCTGGATTTTTTGAGGTAGGTACTGTCTATCATGTGTATCTAATACTAATGACAATGACACCCAACCCAGTTGAAACTCACTGTTATATGAATATAACTTAACAATAAATCAAGACCTTGGCTCATTAAACTCTAAATTTCAGCCCCTTTTCTGTCATCGGACTACTCCTTAAAATTTTCATTGAGATAAGATACTTTTCCCCAGTCTTCATTTCTCTGAATGGACCATTAGCTCAAAATAGAAATGTTGATTACCAGTGGAAGTGTTTTCAGAGACAGATGTTTTTGACAATCCATTCTTTTGATTCAAAGAATAGTCTAAAAAATAGCAGTGGTATTTTGCCTTAAACAGGAAGACTTAAGTTTAGTCTGATGATTTCTAACATCTCTTTTCATAAGGATGGATCAAAATTCATTAAACCTAATACGATTTTGAACTGTTTCTCAGCTAGAAAAATCACTATAAAGGATATTTATACCTATAGCTCTGTGGGACCGTGCAGCCGGGATCCTGCTGACCCACGTAAAGCATTTACAGGATTTCAGTACACCTACGGGCCTCAGAAAAGGGCTTGAGTATTAACATAGTCTATCTGGGTTTTCTGTAAAAGGGTGACCAATTATTATATCCCACATTTTTATTAAGCTCTGCCACTTTTGTCTTGTTGCATAACAGAGTTTACCTTGAAGGCATCTCCAGCAGGTGTTTAAAAGACAGGCTGCATACCCAGCTACCTCTCCAAAACCAGATCTGACCAGCCAGCTTCCATTTCCAGACTCCGCTGAAACCCATGCTCTGCAAGGACTTTCCTTTGAACATCGTTTGAGGAGACACTGCGGTTTTCTGCAGTTTGACTCATTTTCAAGGCAAAGTCTTCCAGAAAATAGATTATACTGTTAGGTCTTTGGAACGATAAGTCTTACGTGGACAGTTAATAAGCATTTTCATGTGTTTAATTAATGGCACTGTTTGTGTACAGGGGAAACCCACATGCTGTACACACAGGCAAAAGCAATAGCAGATGCTCGCAGGCTCGTTTGGCAGTATATTTTGCTTCTTTCTTTTTTTTTTTTAATCAATGGAATTTGGGAAGGAATATTTTGGGGCGGAAGCAGGACCTATGAGATTAATTTTGAGATGGAGAGTTTGGAGGTTAGCACGTGTATGTAGGAAGCCCTGGATGAAAACTGGGCACGATGGGTTGGTCCATGTGAACGCAGAGAGCAGGAGACCTGGTCTGCAGCAACTAGGGCTGCCAACTCCAGGGCACAAGCAACACCACGGGACACTTACCTCGCTTTGGAAGTGGGTGAATGCCGCCAAGCCACATCCTTGGGCTTTTGCAACCTTAATGGTAGTGGTGGCAGGATCCTGGAAAGCTTGGGAGCATAAACCATCACATTCTGGCTTGACATGACATAATATATATGGGAAGTGGCAGCCATGTCTTCATTTTTCATTTGCTTACATTATGTGTTTTCCACTTCACTGATTTTTTCATTTTTGTTTTTTTGTTAAAATAACTACATATTTTGACAGCTAAACCTAGCAATGATTGCAGGGTCAAAGGACTCACTTTGGTTCTGCTTGTAAACATATTTTATGTGCCTGCAATACACTGAGTAGATGGAGCAGAAAGCAGCATATCTTTTTGGATCTGATCTCAGTTTTGCTGCAGTTGTCATCAGAAGAATCATAAACACCAAGGCTTCAGTGTACATTACATATTGTTGTCATCCCATTTGTTTCACTCATTCCTAAAGCTCACAGAGAGAACACAAACATGAACCTGCTGCCCATGAGACCATGAGAAGAAGGGCACTGTAAACCCTAGGCTATGTGACAGTTACCTGTACAATGATTTCCAATGAAAATTAGCTGTGGTCAGTACACCATGATTTATGCATTCAGGTGTGAGAGGAAACAAAGGTACAATGTGAGGCCATTCTGGATACAAAGAAGCCACTCATACATGGTCAAATATGTATTTTTTTTTCTCTCCTCCCTCCCCAGCAGTGGAAGAGAAACTTCCATGGCAGAGAATATTAGCCAAAGATGTTTACAGATGAAGTAGCAGCTTGAGTATACCTCCCAATGAAATGACATTTAATAACCTAGAGAGGTGTGGGGGTGAAAACTGGGTTTCTGCCAGGTCTATGCTAGCAAATGTTTAATAGTATAGTCATGCTCGCAAAAGCGGTTTTGGCTGTTTTTACTGATTCCAGAGCCCTGAGTGTAATCTATACCAGCAAAAGCACTTCTTCTGCCGGTTCTGTGTCCACATTAGGACTGTTGCCAGTATCAAACGTTGCCAAAAATCACATTCCTAAGGGACATTACTTATACTAACAAAAGTTTCTAATACAAAACAGGCTTTACAAACACTGATGAATACTCCACCCAGGCAGGCAAAACCACCTTTCCTGATAAATAGTGAACCAAAGCAATCAGAAAGCTTATACCTGCTTTCTGAAGAGCAGGATAAAGTTCTGTGCAATGTTAAACATCAGAAAAATAACTCTCAAAGCATTATCCTCAGCGGGCTATCTCTTAGATTTTAGTCAAGGTGAACATTCGGTTTAAAAAAAACCTGTGGCATCGTATTATAATGAACACATAGAACTTGTGGCAACAGCACTACAGTATGGAAAATTGCAGCCAAAGTCTGCTGCAAAAATATGTACTGAAACTGCTGCAGGCAATAGACCAAACCGAAACAACACTGTGCAGCATGGAAGTTAGTAAGAAAGATGTTCTACTGAGCAGCAGAAGCTATATCTGTATTTATTATATCTGCTTGCACTCTGGGGAAAACAAAAATTGAATCAGTTCTCCATGGTGAGCTGCATCAAGAACTGAAATATGTTTTAAAAAAACAGGGGGGAGGGAAAATGCCACCCAGAAAGTCCTAGTGAAAACACAGTTGTTCTGATTTGCATATATCAACAACTCAAGGAAAATCCTTGGTTTTCTCCAGTATTTATCTTAGTGAAGGAATAAGTGTACCATGCCCTTATGCTGACTGAGTGTTAAATTATTTTTAAAAGAGAGGGTTTTTTTCCTAATGAAGAGAAAACTTTGAAGAGGCTTGTCCAATTGAAACATTGATATGAATAGGTAGCTGGCAAACTGGACTGAAGAATATCAGGGTAGGAACTTTCCTGAGTGGTAAGCATATGGCTGCCAAACGGGACTTGGAGGAAGGGCTCTGAAAGTGGTAGAAAAACATCTGTTTCTCTCTTGAAATACCAAGTGGGTTGGAACTTGTGCCCTAGGGAAGGACCCACAAGATGTCCTTTGTACCATGAAAACATTTGTATTTCCTCTCTGTAAATAAAGCTGTCCAGCCTGGTTAGTTGTTAGATTACTTTATGCAGAGTGTGTTCATTAAACCAACAATTTATTTTTGTGTTTACACCCTTTTCACTCTGTTGCTAGTAAACCTCTCCCACAGCTGAATCTGCTGCACTCTGCAGGGAAGGTTCACTTACTCCATTCCCACAGAGAAAAAGCACCAGGTGACCTCAAAAGAAAAAAAAACAGATTTTAGCCTGCAAGCTTGCCACGTCAGTCAATTAGGGACAGGCAAAGACCTCTGTGGTCCAAGCAGTGTTTGGCAGAGACCCATCCTAGAGAGGAGCTTGCAGTGGTGCCTCCAGATCCAAGGCAGAAGCAGTAGCAGGCAACGGCCACAATGCACTCATTTCTGTAGCATTAGACTGGTTAAAAGAATAACATCTTTCAGCTGAGAAAACCCTGGTTTTGTCCCAGTCCCTCATTAAATCCCGTGGGCTCATTAAGATGGATCGCTTCGCTTACATTGCATCCATGTCACCAAAGAAAATATTCCAAGTAACAGTAAAAAAAATTCTACAGGCAGAGTGACAAGGCAAAAAATGGGGTCCAGGCCAAAAGGGTCATGTCTTAAAGAGGATGAGCCGCGAGGCGAGAAAAATACTGTACCACTTCAAAAGATTTTCTTATATTGTGTTTCTAGAAATGATTAACACACTGTACTCGGCCACACTGAAAAACAGAAAATAACTGATTACCAGAGATGAAGCAAAAAAATTTTTTCTTGTTGTTTTTAGCCTGATTTCCTCAGGAAACAAGGTCTATATAATCACGCTCTCTCTGTCTAAGACTCCGACTGATCCTTCTCGCCATTCATTTGTGAATTTGTTAGCCAGTTCAGCTCAATGTAGAGACAGATCTCAGATTTGGTAGAATGCTGCAAGTGTCATGAAAAGGCTCATCCAAGTAAAAGAGAAAGCTGAGGATGTCTGTGGAGGAAAGGTTACTGTATTGTGAGACCTCAGAGAATCTCACAGAAAATAACAAATGAAAGAGGGACTCCTATGGAAGCACAAAATCCAGTAATGGTTTCCTTTTTTAAGTTAAAAATCCAATTCAAAACACAAATTCTTGAGAAATTCAGCTCCAGAAGCTCCTCTTGCTCATAGCAATACATTTTTTATTTTTCTTTTGGTTAGTCAATGTCCATACAGGAAGAAAAGAAGATACTTATGTGCATTTATACGATGTAGACATAGACACTCAGAACCTGGTCTCATTGCAGATACCAAGCAGCAAAGTTGATTTAAATAGTAGGTGGCTAGCTTTGACCATATATGTTGTCAACATGGACCAGTTTTTCAGCAACAAGTATATTAAGAACTTGAAAATCTGGCCATGGGTGCCTCACTGGGAGTCAGGACATAGCAGACACTTTTGAAAGTCAAGCCTTTGTTTAGGTGCCTATATGGAAATAAGGTGCTTCTGAAAATCAGATTTGAGCTACCAGGGTAGGACCTGTGTATTTTAGCACCATCACAAACTTAAAAGCTGATTGTCTCCATGTTAGACAGGGGTTGAACACTGGCATAAATAATAGAAGTTTCATGTTCTTTGTGCCTTTTAAAGCTGAAAGTAAGTGCTTACTAGCTGTGATTTTATAAGATTAATAAAAATGCAATTTTGGAAAGGTTCAAACATACTAAAATTTTTGTGTTATACCGTCTTACCAACTTGAATAAGTATTTGCTAAATATCTATCAATTTCAGCATGATTATAACTTTTTACCCATAAAAAAACTATCCAACCCTTTAACACAGATCATATATCCACTAATACAGGCACTAACAAGCCCTGAAAACCTAGGGCCACAAATCTGGCGTCTTCTTCATTGTAAAATGAAGGTTGTGGTTTTTTTTTTCCTCCAGTTGAGAATATTTCCTCAGTTTAGTAGAAAATATTCCTCCTATTTTAACTTTAATAATGTTTTAGCCTGTGTTTAATGATAAACCCAACAGTAACTGATTTGCTGAACTGTGGTCCAAAAAGTAGCTAAATAGCAAGTCAGCAGCGAAGCTGTGAATGGAGCTAAAGGCTGACGTCTAGCCCGTTCTCACAGTCACCTGGCATCCTTAACCACAGCATGTTGTTGCTCACTGTGACTGCACATTTCTGCAATAACTGAAGCAATAGTCTACTACACTTTTGACCTATCATACCTGGTACTATGTACCTAATACCTTAAGTATTTATTTGTCATATTTACTGTGTGGTATATTAGATAAAGAAGTGTAACAATTTCCTTTCAAATGTTGCGTATAACTAGAAATACGAGTCAGCGTTTGGATAACATCTGCAGCATGAAAAACAATTTGTCTGTAAAACTAGCATAGAATTATATAAGAGACCTGGACTGATCAGGTTTTACTCATCAATTACTTACACATCACTTCTGTAGATTAAAAATGTGCAGGTTTTGGTTGCATTTTTCATCTATTTTCATTAGATAATTTGAGCATATTTATTTTTATAGTGACTATAATCTGTTAAGTTCTACTATGCCTTTGTCATAGAGACACAGAACTGTGGATCAGAGCTCTCACTCTCTGTGTACCCAGTACCTGGAAAAAGGCACTCTGTTTCTCATCATCAGGTACATCAACTAAGGGAAAAATCATACAACAATGCAAATTAAAAACCCCACACCATGATAAAGAAACTATTCAGCTACGTAATGACTCAGGTGTTCGATCAGGTTTCTGAGTCAGAAAATCATCAGGTAATCTTGTTGTTGTTGATGCAATTCAGATGCATATTTAACTGTGTATTTTGGTGTTTTGCTCTTTAGGGACAGCATTATCATACTTATATTGCATATGTATATATTTTTCTCTGAGCTGGAATCTAAGCTCTGGAGTAGATCTCTCTCGGCTCCACATACTAAACAGACACAGTCACAATCCTCAAAATACCGTCTCACCTTTTAAGAACTGAAATGAGTTAAAAAAAAAAGCTCTACAAACACCCACCTGATCTGCAAAATACTATTTGTAGAACTGAAATCTTTTGTCTATAAAAAGAAATTTCTGGTGCACTGTGAGCACATAACACTTCCTCCTAATGCAGACCAACCCCACTCCTTTCAGAAAAGGTCTGGCATTATCATCCTTGCAAGAGAAACACAGGACCTGGCTTTAATTCCCAAGTGACCTCACATGGCCAATCTGAAGCACACATAATGGCTCTGAGACCTTCCTAGATGGTCTTTAACATTGCCTACCAAAAGGCAAGATCATTTCTGACTGCCTCAGGAGTAACAGGGCTGGAACCAAGAGCATTTCAGCTGCAAAGCCCCTCCCAGACCTGGCCAGTTCTCAACATAGCTGCTGTCAGCTCTGGGCTCATGGTACTTAAAAGAGATCCTCTTATTCAGTAGTACCACCAGTTGCCTCCAATTACCATAATGACTGTAATTAATGCCTGTGCTACCAGAGCAGTGTGTGCTGGTACAGCAGCCTTCCACCCACTGCCGGCACCCCTGGCCATTCCTTGCGGCACACAGGGCAGCAGCAGCTGAGCGCTCCCTGCATGTACCAGCATTTTTTGCATTGAGGCTGCTAATAAGGGTATAATAGTAGTGCAAGAAGACAATATTCTGACCTCATTTTTTCTTAATATCATGTTTCTCTTTAAGTTTTGTCTTTCAAGGCTTTCAGAGGTTCCAACTAAAAATTATTTGCCAGCTTAGAGAAAACCTGCAAGCGTAATAAATAGTATGATTTAAGTACAGCGTATGCTGTGAATGCAGTTATAAAAAAGAAATAATGCCATATCTTCAGCTGCTATTAATCAGAACAGCTCTGCCGAAGCGAAGGGAGTAATTCCAGTCTACATCTTCTGAGGATCTGATTCCTATGTTTACCACCAAAGCTGTTAAAGACAGAACATCTCTTCAGCACCCTGGTCCCTGCTAACTGAAAGCTGTGGAAGTAGGAGCATATTTGGTTTCAAGGCCTTTATGGGACCTGTTCTAGAAGGCAGGTTCCTGCAATGCACTAAATATTTTCAGTGCTGACTGGCTCAAGGAAGTGCTCACTCAGAAATCTTGCAAAGTTCGTTCCTGTTGCCTTAATTTTGAATGTAATGATTTATCTTCATTGACACCTCCAGGAGCAGGATAAGATCAAATAACAAACTGCTTTAAACTTTAAATGACGCGGGTGGTTTCAGGAAACATTTTCAAGCAAAATAATACAACTGACGCTTAACCTGGCATTTTCCAGTGCCGTGCACAATTCTCTTTGACTTTTAAAATGAATGCAGTGAGGAAGCTGTGATTATTCAGGGATGATGAAATTGCAGTCCTGCACCAAAGCTGACTGTGGTGTTAACAGCTGCGACTTTGCTGACTTCAGACAACTTTGAGTTTAGACCAGCAGTGACACTGCCCTGTGAGTGGACGTTCAAGTAGGAAGAGTAAATAAAATGGGCTGTAAAGCCATCTCAAAATGTAACAAAAAAACCAGTTGCATTTCAGTAAAGACACACATAAAAGTTAATCAGTCTATGAAGATGGTTTCAAATAACAGTTTGGATCACAGAGAATCCATGAGGATTCCCTTTATTCCCTTTGCATGCATTTCCTGCTGAACGCCAAGTTCACAAACATACATAAATTGGACAGTGATGCTGGCATGCTTCAGTAAAACTTATAGACTATAGTAATGGAAATGCAAAAACACGTAAGAAGTGCTCATAAACACTTGCACATATAAAACCCTACATTTTTGCTTTCATATCATTAGCTACTCTTTTGTCGTAGTTTAACCTGGCAGCCGGCAACTGGCATTTTGGACTTAATTTCCATATAAAGAAATACTTTTTGGAATAGAGGCTCATTATCTCACTTCATTAATAGTGGGCAAATTTAGTCATACTAAAATACTATTCATTAAAACATTAATCTTTTAAATATGAGGGAAAAGAACAACTTACAAATCTGAAAAAAATCCAGAGTGATCTTCCTGATGAGTGTCTTGAAATTAGTTCTTCAGCAACATCTGCAAGCTGTAAGTCATCATATTTTTCCCCTCATAAACACATAAAATCATATACAAGTTCAGTCATGATCATTAAAGTGTGGATCAAAGCCATAGTTCATTATAATGAAAAGAGTACTTAAATACACCCATGAAGAGCATCCATTATCAGTGCCACTAGGTCCATTGTTACTGCCTTCACCGCTTTTGACAACAGATGATATTGGTGTTTAGTTGAACAAATATACATATTTCCCATTTGACTTTAACAATCTTGTTGTGAGCTGACACTGTCTCACAGATATGCCCTGTCAAGCCTCACACACTGGGAGGTCGAGGCTTGGGTGTGCGACTCAGTCTCCTGCTCCTCTGCAGCTTGGCCCACGTCTCATGCACAAGCCATGCAGTGCCTTCCCTCTGGTTCCATTACCACTGTTGATTTCCTGACCAGCTGCACCGGGAGCATTTGGTGACAGATCAGGGGAGTGTGCTGGGTTGCCCCATGTGGAACGACTTCTTCCAGGACTCATTTCTCTGGTCAAAACAGTGCTACTTCCATGCCAGATCCTTCGACTCAGGTCTCAACCTCACATCCCGCTTTCCATTATCTAGAATCTTCCTCATGCGTTGAAGCAGATGAATCTTGAAAGGAAACATACTTATAAAGTTAGAAAATCAGTGAATCATAGTTGCAATTAGAACCATTCATCCAATGCACTTCTGCGTGCATGTTTCTATTAAGGTTGACATCATTATGAATTTCCAGATCTTAAATAACTGGTGCCTCTTCTGTTCGAAGTCTGATTGAGTGCTGGACATTGGGAAATGTATTTATGAGCCAATGAAAAAGCCATAAAATACTTTGATGAATTTGAGTGTCTAGTTTTATTTGTCAGCCACACTTTCTTTGGAACTTTCCTTTTCCTTGGAATCTCAGGCACCTCCAAGAATTTCTAACTTCACATCTTTCTGGTGGATTTGTCCCAGAATGTAACCCTTGACAAATCATTCCTGCCAAAATGTCTGTGGCAGTTCAGAAATTGCACCCTTCACAGATATTTATCCTTGCTTCTCTGACAAGGATTCTGTAGCTAGAGATCTTCTAGCATAACGTAGCAGGTGAGGGCTCCTCGTTGCATACATAATCTGAAACTGTACTATGAAAAATCTCCTACTGCAGCCCCATTCTGCCATTTGAATCATAAGGTGCTAATCTTTGCTTGGTATCTTATTTCTAGATTTCAGAAATGTGAATGGACAGAAATAAGATTTGCCTGCATTTGCTTTAACTTGCATTGGAAAGGTCTATGCTTTTTGGAATTTTTCCATAGAAGTAGTATGAAAGAGGGTGATTTTTAAAACTCACAATACTTTGCAATCAGTTCAAACAATTGTTTTAAACGCTTTCTTTGCATGTCTCCCAGTTTTCTTATTGCAACATGTTCTAGTCAGTTTAGAAATTAAAACCAGTGCTCCTCCACACGTATGTTATCCTTGTGGTCAAATTCCTTATGATGTCATTATGACTCTTCTGTATTTGGCCTGAAAAATAGCATCTCATTTGTGTCATTTAAACTAAATTTGATAGTTTGGTAAACAACTACAGGGATATCACATACAGTAGTAGTATTTTTACAGTCTGAAGCCATGCCAAATTCTAAGCACAGGCATTATAATGAGCAAACAGAGCCCTTGACAACTCCATTTTGCTGAATACAGTACTAGGCCTTCCATAGTATTGGCATCCCTGCAGAAGTTTCCATGACAGTTGTTGAGCTTCAGGACCGAATAAAATATTGTAACTTTACCATTACAAGTACTTCTCCACATTGAGTAAACTTGTGAACTCTATATGAACCTTCTGTCGTTATCCATGGATGCTTGAATAGTCAGTCGCTTTTTCTTGAGGAAGTTTGCTGTTTCATCAACCATAATTGGATACTGTTTACAAGAAACCATTGCGAAAATAACCCTCACAGACTTCAGATCCATGATTTCTGTTATCTCATTTTGAGTAACTGGAATTGTGCATTTGTTTTGACCCTTTTCCAGTTGTTGTAAAGTACCAGGATCACATTTGCCTGCAAAAAGCAGTTGAATTAATTTGCATTTGGCTTCTGAGAGGCAGGCATGTCTTCAGCTTGTTCAATACAGTGATCTCGTGGTGCAAATCTTTGTTTTGCAATATGATGAATACAATTTAGAATTCTGTTAATATTTGCCTCCTTCTTTCTTTCTCCCATGAATACTGAAAACTTACCAAGTCACTGGCATTCTTTGTGGTTGCTTGAAGAGTAAGAGCTCTGATGCCTCAAACTTCTTTTCTGATTAGGGGACCCAGGCTAAGTAAATGCTTCTGAGATCAGAAATTATTCAGAATTAAACTTGCATGACCACAGAAATGGAGTGCATTGCCACAGACTTCAAAACAGAAACCCTGAAAATCTTCAAACTACAGTGCGCAGTGGAACCATTTCATTTCCCGATGTTGCCCAGGAAGAAAAGGCTTCAGTGGCCTCTGATGAAATTTTTCAAATGTTTTCCTCGGATCAAGCACTGTTTGTTCGCGTTTCAGGTACTGATAAGTATAGGCCATTACTACACCAAGAAGAAAAGTTCACTTTTTGTTATAAATAGAATTCCATTTCTTAAATAAAGTTTTAAAAATATATTTCAATTTAAATATATTTCATTTTATCTTCAGAAAAACATTACACTTTCTCATTATTTTGTTCAATCACTACTTATGACATTTCTTAAAGTATATAGGACTCCTGACAAATGAAACTGATAAGTTGATTTGGGTTTACTTGTTACTGTTCCTTGTAAAGTAATCTGAATTACAGCAGAATGATGAAGGCAAAGTTTGAAACTTAGGACCCTATTTGTCCACAGAAGAAGTATCTTTTCCTGGTTATGAGATAAGTAGTTGTAACCAGGTTTTTAAAATATGATCTGGGGGAGGGGGAAGGTTAAAAAAAATTTCCTGCAATATTTTTTTTTCTTTTCACAAAAAGTCTGGGAATTTCGTAAAAACTACTCCTATTTTATAATATTTAAAATAGCAAGAAGTAATTAAGCAGAGGTTTTACAGGCTGCCCAGGGAGGTTGTGGAGTCTCCTTCTCTGGAAATAGTCAAGACCCGCCTGGACAAGGTCCTGTGCAGCCTGCTGTAGGTGACCCTGCTTCGGCAGGAGTATTGGACTAGATGACCCACAGTGGTCCCTTCCAACACCTACTATTCTGTGATCCTGTGATTTGACTAAAAACTTTTGATCTCTTCCTCTATTTAAGAATCTTCTCGAAGTCACGCATGGATTTTGCAAAAGCATGATGCAGATTTTTTAATCATAGTCTAACCTCACCACAAGATCCACCTTTACTTCAGTGCCTCAGAAAAAGTTCCCAAATGACATAGGCCAAACTTTCACTAAGTGTCAGCCTTGCTGTAATAGCTACTTGCCCTCACGTTTTATTGTTTGGGTTTTTTTAAAGCAGGAAAAGAAGAAAAAAGCTATGTCTGGTAAAAGAAACAACCTTACGATTTATTTACTTTTGGAGATGTTCTGCCAGATGCCTCAGGTTCATTTTCATGAGAAAGAGCAACATTACCAGCAGTGAAATATGTCTTTGTGGCTCTGAACATCAGCAAAATACTGATGAATCACAGAGACAGAAATTCACTGCCAAATCATAATTTCAACTGAATATTTTTTTGTTTCTTTAACTGAATAATTTGTTAGACATAAAACACTATTTCACCAAATCAGAGGACTAAAAAAATGAACCGTCCTTTCTTCATTCAATCACCAGGAACAAAATGGCTCTAAAAAGTAACAAGCCAGGAGCCACATCTCAGGGTTTTTTTGTCTAAATAGAAAATACGGGTACATCCATGAAGTATGAAAGGTAGATTTTTCTCCCTGTTCCTTTCATTCCCCTTCTGATTTCTTTTTAAACTGTCCTTTACTTCGGCAATGCTCACCATGAAGCAATACCCCACTTACAAAAGATCATAAAACTTTGCATTGTTCTATAAGTTCAGGAGTTAATAGAGGTTTAGGTTTTGATTTTGAGTATTTGGATGTTACTGCCATGTTTCTTAATAAAATAAATGGTCATTTCAGCATGCATAATAACTTTATATATATCTTAACAACTTTCTTAATATTATGATTTTTTTGTTGTTCTTACTTTTTCTACAAAGACTTTATCCAAATTAGTCATTGGTCATTGAATTCACAGTGGTGCTGATAATTTTTATAATTAACCTCTGGCGCATAAAAGTTTTTAGCTATAAATTCAACTTGAAATGTTTGTATTTAATTGAAGTGTGCATTTACATGCTTTCCTGATGTCAGATATTTAAACAAGAAAAGTGTTTAAAATTCAGTTGCTACAGTAACATGCATTATTTTTAAAAATGGACTGTATTCTGTAACAGATGTCATATGGAAAGTTTAACAAAAAACGTGATGAAGCGATTTTTATCCACACCAACTTACTTTCAGATGATTTGAATCAAGAGATTATTGACAGAGATCAGGGTTAACAGACGTCTTGAAAACAAAAAATACTCTAACATCTTTTACAAACATTTCCACTGACGAAACACCCATGAGTCATATTTTAAAAACTTTGCAATAAAAAAGCTGCTATAACAGGACTCTACTCCACACGCACACAAAAAAAGGTTGGAAACTCGCATTTAGTTTGATAGTGGAATAATTCTATTCCAGAACATTTTCTTTTGCCAGCTTTTTTTTTTTCCCCCTTATGGAAACAGCAGACCTTTCCCCATGAAAAACAAGGCTGGAAACACAGTGTACTCAATCACCAGAAAAGCATGTGCATTTTCATAACGTCTCCTTGTAATGAGATAATACAATTAGAAATAAAAGCATATTTTGCTTTTATATATGTTTCAATCGATTAATTCATATTTCAGATGAAGAATTTATATTTATCATTAGATGTAGAATTAAAAATTATTGATGAGGAAACAGAAGTGAAAGAAGTTTATAAAGCATTTTCTAAAAATTTAGAATTTTCAAAACCTAATGAAGCTTTTAGTTTACGTAACATTCTTAAAACTTACATTCTGGATCACTAATTAATATACTAAAAAAATTGAGTCAATCTACCGCTGCCTTACCTATTGCAACTAGGCAAGAAATTAAGCAAGCAGATGTAGATCAGGTGTGTTTGTGCCTGGCAGTGTTTGTTCCAGGAACAGAGCTTTTTTAAGAGAGCAGCAGAGAGGTGCTGCACACCACAATTGCTTGCAGGTGATGACCTTCAGAGTACTCAATGGGCCTGGCACCTTGCCACCTTTGATAAACCATACAATTTGCTATGCAGATCTTTTCTACTGATGTTCTATCAGAAATAGTGCCAACAGACAAGAGTCCAGAAAGTGAGGAAAGTATTATATCAAAATATTTGCCTGGCATTCCTGGACAGGAAGCCTACCAAGAGCTATGAGAGAGGCCTGGGGCAGATCCTCCAGCGCTAGCAAAGTTTAATGGCTGAAGTCCAATCTTCTTCTGAGAAATTAATTGGAGTGTTTTATCTGGGAGGGCAAAACAGATAATCACAACAGTCCCATCTACCTTTATGGTCTATGAAAAATGAAGGCTCCCATAAACTCCAGAAGAGTATTTAAGCCTGTGAAGAAGAGAATTTATAGAGCCAAGATGGGCCTAATATACTACAGCAGCAAAGAGCAGGCCAGGGATGGTTTGTATAGAGAACACTGTGTTAACACAGCTGAAGGGTTTAGGAAAAAGGGCTGAAATAAATCAACTCTGGAATTTTTAATGGGATGAAAGATGTAGAAAGGCTTGGGAGGGCTACATGATAAATTTAAGTGAGTGAGATGCATCAAGAAAATGCTTGTTATGGAAACTTCTCATGACAACACACTTTTCATGCAATGATTAACTGTAAGGCAGTTTAAAATATTTTTTTTTTCTTTTTAAAAAGACCTGAGGACCCACTTTAAATCCCATCAGGCTGAAAAGAACAATACATAGCTCTTTCAAATACTTGAAGGCTGATTTTTTTGCATCGGTATTGTGTTAAGCAGAATTTATCACCAGCTCCTCTATAATATTCTTTACCAAACAGGGTGAACACAGAAGGCACATGACAAGCTTTCTGCACAAGTCATGACATCGCCGTGGGCAAAGCGGCATGCTCCAGGGGCTTGCAGCAGCGCTGGCTGGCTGAAGTAACCTCAGTGGCTTCAGGAGCCAAGGATGACAAGAGCAGAGTCTCTGTTGCCATGGTACCTCCTTCCCATCAAATGGAAATCATCCCTGGGTTTTATAAATGACGTCACCTGATTATCCAACTGAAACCTTGCTCAACATCTTTCAGTTAGCAGAGTTCATGCATGCTTTTGCTTCTTTTTCAGTCATCGTCTTTGATATTCAGACTGCACATGTTGTGTTAAGGGAGAAAAAAAACCTTTCTTCTTGTTCCAGAGCAGCTTTTGTGTGTTTTCTTTTTGTATTACTGACTGAAGATAAAACTCAAGGGTTCATACTTGATCGTTGCCAGATACACTGCAAAAAATGCTAGTGTTGTTCCAGAAAGCCCACAAATATTTGGGGGGATACCTGTTTCAGATCAGCATTGGCTTGTTGCCTAATAATAATTATACCCCAGAAGAAACCCACAGAAAAGAGGGGGAGAATGAGGACACTTTTGGGGTTGTCTGAAATGCCCTTCACTGGAGGAGTTGTAACAGGATCTTAAAGGAATTTGAGACCTGTTAATCCCACAGGTCATCAGGATCTGGAAACAAATTGCCTCTGGAACAGAAGCAAAAAATCTTTGAAATCATGTAACAATGCACAAAAAGAATCTCAGCTGCAGTATTTCCTAACTTCTGAGCTTGCAACATACATATTCAATAGAGCAGGAAATGAGAGAAGAGTGGGCACCCAGACCAACTCTCTACAGTCTTAATTAGGTGAAGAGAACACAATATTCTCGTGCTTAATGGGATATTTGCCAGGCCTCTGTGGGGTGTGAATTGTAGCACCTTTTCCTTGTGCGAATGAATGTTGGGAGGAAATTGTCACTTTCAGGCTACAAGTAAATGCTCAGGAAAATAGTTAAGGAGGCCTTAATGCATGCCTGCTTCCTGGTTATCGAGTAATTCTGGGTGACTAAAGCTTTTTAGTGCTGCTCAGAACAAGTGGCTGCTATCAATATTCCAAGTTTCTCATGGAAAACCTGTTAGCACCAAAATGTGACTCATGTACATATTTCAGTGGTCAGTATAACTGGGTGCTGGCCACCAGTGGTCTGCAGACCACAGTTCTGGAATCTGTGCTTTAAAATGCTGGCTAAATTAAACAGAACTGGAAAGCTTTGGAAGATATCACATCATTATTGGCAGCAAAAAAAATGTGTTTTTTCTTAAAAAAAAAGGCTTACTGTGCACTTCGTAGGGACAGTGTGTCACTGTGAAAGTACTGGTCTTGGGACCTGATTGTAACAACTTAGGTGTTCCATTAAAATGTCACTTTTTCAGCATGTTTAGCACTTGGAAACTTACTCGTTTATGGGAAAATGATTCCACACCTAGCCTTCTTTTGCGGTCTTTCATCAGAGGTCTCAGTGCCAAAAAAGTCACAGTTGTCAGTCAGAGTTGCTACAGGTTTTTAAGGCAGATCTCCCACTGAAGTATAGTAATACTATTTTATATGAGGGGCACTCAGTGTTCTACTCCTTACTGTTTGAGGATCAGACCATGGATAAAGTAAACTTGCTACAAAACCACTTCGAATAAGATTCTTACTTTCCTTTCCAAGACTGCTCAAAGGAAGTAATATGCAAAAGCGGTTTTCAAAAATAAATTAAATTCCAGCTTAATTTTGTCATTAGGGTGCAAAACAATGCAGAGCTGCTTTACCCTGGAGTGAACCTTTTGCTGCTCAAGCTCGCTGGCGTGCAGAGGAGCAGCCATTCCCAGCCACCTGGCTGGCTACTCAGCCTGCAACACTAGGCAAGAAGAAAAGTGCATTATAATCATGAGAATCCATAAGGGTAATAGTTTACGCTCATGCCTACCTAATGTGTGTATCTCAATGCAACGTGTAGTTCACAGGCTGCCCTTCCAAAGCACAGTCTAGATATAAAATGAAAGTGAAAGATGCCACAGTCATTTGTACACTGCAGAGCACATAGTGCAACCACTACTACTCCTTTAGCTCAGCACGTCCAAAAGCAATAATAATATCTCATAGGATTTGAAGGACTATGTTTTATAACAAAATCACTAATATGCAGTTGTACTCATAGAAAGATAATCTTGTACATTTGGAATTTTATTAGTTTAAAGCAAAATAGAAAGTGAATGTGCCATTCACCTGGTGAATTAATGTTTGCCATATAGGTAATGTGCATAATATCAAAGACTCTGTTGTGTAATTTTTAGCCCTAGAAATAGCAACAACCAAGACACTACAGGCTCTCTGCACATTAAGTTCTGTCCTTTGGCTCATCACCAGTATATCAGCAACTAATACGAGAAATGGACTGATAGATTCCTTTTTATTATTTTTCCATTTTGGGTTTTGGAAAGCTTTGACTTCTCTAACAGGTATAGAAAACCAAAGGTAGCAAATAACGGTGTCATTTTGGTCCTGAGAAGGCAACTTTGTCAACTAAAAAGCTGGCAGTAGTTCTGCACATTTCTTGTTTAGCCAGCCCCCTAGTAAGAATGCACAGGATTTACACACTTAATTTTTGTTTTGATGATCTGTATTCCCTGGAATAATACAACCTTCTGAATAGTTCATAAGATTATTGTAAAAATTCTTCTAGTGTAGTTTTATGTCTAAGCTTTTGCATTTGCAAAACTTTGAATTCAGCATTTGTGTTTGTTGTTTCCCACATTTGATTTGAATTTAAGAAAGAAAAAATGCAGTCTGTTTTTCTTTGTTGGGAACATACTCAAACCTATACATCTGAAAAACTCTGGGTCTAAGCTTTGGGATGGAGATGCTTTGAAAAAATGACCTTTAATGAAGTGACTTACTATATTCTCAGGAAGGGGTTAGGAAAAATCTGGATAGAGAACTCAGTTTATTCAGAAAAAGAGGTGCAATTCAATATGTCACGAGTGACAACCTACTACAAAGAATGTTTGGAAGAGTGATTGCATCCTGTAGCATGAATTTATTTGGCAAAATCAAGAGCACTCATATGTTTCTGAGGACAAGCATAAGGAGTGAAGCATTGGAACACACTTGTAGGTGAACAGTCCTGCAAAATACTGTGTACTTTCAACTCTTAAAACAAAACAAAACAAAAAAATAGTGGGAACAGAATGCAGTTCAAAACTTTATACAACTAATACCGTTTTTCCTTTTTCTATTTTTCCTTTTCCCTAAGGGGATTTCAGTAATATTTTCTAGCAGTATATCACCTAGCGTATTATACAATGTGTAGAGGGCACTCGCCTGGAATGTGAGACCTTACTTTGCTCCAGATTTCCCATATGACCTTTAACAAGTCAGATTTTTAAAATTTTATTTTAATATCATAAAACTGTTTGAAGATCAGACCTTAATATCTCTTCTTTATCTTCTCTACCATTTCTTGGCATGTAAAGTGGAGATAACCAAACTTTTCTATCTTACTTTTTAGCTTATAAGAAAAGATAAATCAAAAATGTTAATGCAGTCAGATACTGAAGTGTGATTTTTTATAAGAAATGAAGTATTAATGATGCATTATACATGTAGTCTGCATATTTGTTCTTGCTGGGAAAAAAAGATAAAATTATACAAACTATAATTACAGACTTGTCAGTCTGTCTTTGAAAGCAAGGCACTGCCCATAAATTGAGTTAAGATGCTAACTTGGAATTTAATATATTATAACCACTAAAAAATTAGGCTACTTTTAATTGTCACAACAAACCCGTTTAATCAGATCATTCTGAAAAATCTAAAATACAATATAGGCCATTGTAAATAGAAGATTGAGAATACACATGCAGACATGAAAGAATTCATATAGCTCCCTGTTATCATGGTCCCAACAGAACAAAGTGTTTTCTGCCAAACTGGCTATGGAAAACAGACATTTTGGGTGTGTGCAACTGGGAGTGGTTTTCCTCTGGAATTAATACATACATGGAAAAGTAAGATCTAGGCACAGACTTTCACATACTTACACATGAATATAGAAAAGTACACATAGGTATCTTTATCCAGTTTAAATAGATTGAGAAAAGCTAAAAAAACCCTAGAAAAACAAAAAAACTATCATAAAAGACTAAAAAATGACAGGCAAATTAAGAAGATATAATTTCACAATTCTGTGAAAATGAGCTATGGCTTATTATTTTGAGGGCTTGAGTTTGACAGTAATGACTCTGTAATAGAAATAAAATCACTAGTTCTTTGTTTCTTGGAATACTACCTAGGACAGAATAATTCTGGAATCAGCAGTTTTTAGCAGCATTTTTGCATTTTTGTTTAGCATAAATTTATGTTTTAGAATTTACATACTGAAAGAACAGGGCCACATGCACATGCACAGACATATGACATATGTATGTCATAATTAACTTAGCAAGTGGAATATGTGTTGCAGCTAATCCCCCACCTCATACCTGTGAGCCATAATGCAGGCTGTGTATTTGTTTTTCCTGGTGACCATGATAATGTTCTTACTCTAAAAGCCCATCCCTGCATGGTAAAAGGGTAATCATTGCTAATCAGAAATAAGGATTTCCAATTCTAGTAACACAACATGCATACTCTTACACATACACACACCACTTCAGCACTTCACCAGCATCATACAAGAAAATAAAACCCTGTTGTACCTCTCAAATTGTCAACCCTTTAACTCTAGGCAGTGGTTTCAAGTCTCTATTACGGCAATCTGACACATCTTTATCAAATACAGGGTTTCTGTAATTCACAAGCCTGGATTTCCTTGCATGAAATAAAGTGCAAAATGTAATGGCAGGCACCAATTTATTGAACAGACGCAGGTGAGGAAGAAGAATATCTAGAACAATCAACAGAATAAAAGCAGTAGTAGAATGACCTATCATGATATGAACGTTCACATGCATGACTAATCATTAGAGATTAAAACACGTACTCATGAATGAAGAATCGTGTCCTCTTATTCTGAAGTATGTCTTCAATTAGGAAAACAAAATGGTAGCTCTATTTAGGCTGTGAGAAATATTCACTCCAGTATATCAGAGAGAATTTCCTCTAATGTGTTCTGATGTAGAAGATAAATATCTAAAAGTCTAGCTTAAATTTAAAACTGCTGTATGATTTGTCCAGAGGTGATGTCATTTGCAAATGACTATGGAAAGGTACAGAGTGGAAGGAAGTAAGGTGATACAATTAAGCAAGGAAAGGGCAGAGGGGGCCTCTCACAACATGTGCATGGGAACTGAAGAAAAGATCATTGTGCTGGGGTTTGCTGTGAAGAAAGGAGAGCGTGTACCGAAGCACTACTTTTCGTTTCTTCAAACATGCCTTCACAAAGAAATTATATTATATATTACTATATTAATTGTATACTGCATGCTACTGTCATCCAGTCTGTCTCTCAAAACCTAGAACTTCAGTTTCCCACACGACACACAACATTTTACTGCCTTGGTCACATATCATATTCTTCCACCACAACAATTTCTTTGGGAACCTGGGAATAGTGAAGCTACTGGAGATGTGGAGAGAACAGAACCTGAAGTGAGAGGATGAACCTAAACGACATTTTAGGCATTTCCTGTTATGAGAGCTGGAAGGATGAAAGTCACCAAAATACAGAGAAACTCTGGGGCTAAGCAGAAGCAACCTCAGAGTCAAGTTTTCTACGTACTTGACATTATGTTTCATATTTGATGCTTTGTTCTGTCTCATATTTTCCATTAATTATAATTTTAATTTGTGTCACACTGTGCCTTTTTAGTCCGCTGACTCAATGGAGAGATCCATTTATCTCTAATTTCAACCTTTCTAACCTTTCAACCTCTTTAACAAGAATAAATACATTAATTATGCAAAACGTGAAATATTCAAAAGGTCACAAAAACCTACAGTAGAGTGAGATGTAAATTATACATCTTGGGACAGATGTGCCTGCATGTCAATCTATCTGTATTCACTCAAATGCCAAGCATATCTTAGCCTTCTTCAGGCCTTCACTTTACAGACTTCCACATCACCCTTCAGCTAAGTTCTCCAGCTCTTTTCTGGTCACTGATACTTCCAGTTTCCTTTCCGCCAGTCTGACTTTTCAGCCTTTTTCTAGTCTACACAGCAGGCCATGCATTAGGGAGGAAACCACAGCATAAAGCTGGTAGAGAGGGATGTGAAATCTGAAAAAGTTCCTCTGCAAGTGGGGCAACAGAAAAGGCTCAAAAAATGCCCTGGTGCTGTGCCGTGTGGGAAAGTAGGGACAGAGATGAAAGCACGGGTCTACCATCCAGGACGTGCGGCTCGACAGGGCTGGCCTGTCCTGTGTCTGCCGGGGGTTCTCCCTTCTTGACTCCTGGTTCAGTTTTAAGTCAGATAGGGAGTGCCACCTACTGGGTGACCTTCTGAAAGTAAGCCATCAGCTCATTATTTAAGATAATTGCAGCAGGAATTTATACAGAGCAAAAACACAGCAAGGGCCTAAAATTAATGAATCGGATAATTGGAATCCGTGAGAAGGACAAATGGCACTTAAAGTAGCTCCCTTACAGTTTCATGTCCAGCTGGCTGCCACTTTTAGTAATCCTTTTCTGGCATGCTGGTAAAAAACCTGTAGAGCTGTTGATAACTTGCCTTCTTCATGTGTAATGAAGCTTTCCAACAGCAGGCATGCAGAACCTACCTGCCTGCTAAATCTCTCACGGCTCTTGGGGTTTGATTCTACGGCACGATACCATTGTCTTTATACACAAAGGAAAAGGCTCTTGACAAGGTCTTTCACCTACACATACCAAAGTCAATAACAAAATATTCTTAGTCCCCCTGGAGATCGTGAAGGAATTTTCTGTGGTTCACTCAGTATAGCGGTGAATAGCCAATGGATGAGATGGATCAAAGTTTTCCAAGCAGTGTATTTTAAATGTGCACACATATCATTCTGCGGATCCCAACTCCAGGATTCCTAAAGCAGGGAGACTCACAGCACACGCCAAGAAAGGTATCTTAGACATGCCTCACGAAGCTGCCATAAGAAAGTTTAAGGAATAATTTCATGTATAGAAAATGTTTAAAACTGCATATAGAAACTGCATTTCCATTACTTTCCCTGTTATGGGAGGTGTTCTCCACTGAGGTGAAGGTATAAAAATGTGACTCTATAAGCAGATTTGGGCAGCTGTGACACATCAGGTACAGCACATTACTTAGAGAAGAACTATGATTTCCAAACAAGAATGTTATGGTTGGTTAGTTGATAAAAGAAGTTCACATTACACATCATATTTCAATATTTATCTGCAGTTATTTGGGGAAAAAACCTCACAAACAAAGAAAACCACCAAAAATACGTAATATTGACAAGAAAAAGGAAGAATTTAAGAGACAGCTGAACTAAATGAGTGAGAAAATCACAGAGGTTCAGCACCTGAAGATTGATCTCAATGGGCTGCCCAGGAAAATGTAGCAAGGCCTGTAGTAAATGTCTTGGCATCAGAACCAGAACGGAGGCTGCCCAGATGTCCTGATTTCAACTGGGAGAGAGTTAATTTTCCTCCCAGTAGCTGCTGTGTTTTGGATGTAGCATGAAAAGAATGTTGATAATACACTGGTGGTTTTAGTTGTTGCTAAAGAAATCAAGGAC
>Ga0181612_145719_pt1 | contig 23615 bp, 21 predicted proteins | sample HoacroProtozoa21_FD_119630 | JGI IMG/M metagenome (GOLD analysis project Ga0181612, IMG submission 119630) | Hoatzin crop microbial communities from Cojedes, Venezuel. Combined Assembly of Gp0051906, Gp0051904, Gp0051908
ATGCCATGGTGGACACCGAGTAACAGTAACCTTGTATGTTCTTGTTACAGGAATTGCCTCTCTTCCCCCAATGTCTTCAAAGTTCACTGCCTCCGCTGCAGATTTACATACCAGTTCAGTACCACAGGTAATTGTAATGCTGATATCCTGTCCTTTTTTTCACACAGTGTGTGTCGTGCTATATCAAAGCATAGATTTTGGGTGGAGGTAGACATTTAGGAGTCAATTACAGCTGTAATTGGGCAAGTGAAATGTCCCTTCAGCATTCCTGAAGGTTTGATTTCTAAGGATAAGTGCCCTGAGCATTAGCCTCGGATGTAGATGGTTTTTGGGGGAGGATGGGATGTGAGGGAGAAACAACCACCCCTGATATTTGGAAGAAATGCCTAATAAAGCTTTTATCACATCTTACCCCCTCAGCACTCTGCTACATCTTCCTCCCCACCTGCCAGGCTAAAGTTACGAAGTCACAGACTTCCCCTCATAGAATCACAGAATCCCAGAACATCTCAGGTTGGAAGGGACCCATAAGTATCGCCAAGTCCAACTCCCTGCTTCTCGCAGGACTGCCTAAAACTAAACCACATGACTATGAGCATCATCCAGACGCTCCTTGAATTCTGAGAAGCACTCGGTCAGCGTCTGCTCTTTCCTTTCCATTGCTTTTCATAGCTGTCCTCCTCCAAATCATTCTGCTGGCCAGCATGATGGGTAGCCCTGCCTGGGACAGACTTCCCGTAGGTAAAACCAATTGTCTTTTCATCATTCCTGAGATTAAAAAGTCTTCTCCTCTCTCTCCATAGGCCCACTTGTTACCATTAATTAATTCTCTCAGCCTTGCCAGCACAAGTAACTCTGGCTTGGCTTTTGAGAATTCACCTCTGTGTATATTGTACATTAAATCATTATAATGTGGAAATTTGCATTGCTCTGGGCATGTAATAATTCTGGACAGCTGTTATATAGGTGCCTTTGCCAAAGTGGAAGTCTGCAATGTTTTTGTTATTCTCCCCAGTTGCCAGACTGGAGGAGATGTGGATATATGATGGAGGCACTGCTGAAGGTGAGGTTTGAGGTTCCTTTGCAAACAAAATCCAGTGCAGATACAGTAAATAAATGTGCATTTTCTAGGAATCATTTCTTGATTGTGTTTTCCAATTACACTTCTATATTGCAGAAGTTGCTTCAGCCAGGAACTTTACACTGATCTTAGAGACCTTTGGTATCTCAGCAGTACATGATGGAAGGAGAAGCACGCAGCTAAAGCTCAGTCCACCCTAGAGCTTTGCCCCCTTTCCATGTGGCAAACATGTCAAGAAGTAAAGCTCAGTGTTTATTCCTCTACTTGCACTGTTCTCAGCCACCTCTGTTCTGAAGAGTGGTGCTGGGCTCTCTTAGCTTCTAGCAGAACAGCAACATAGATCTTAATTTATGCCATATATTTGTAAAATACATTTAGCACCTCCATAGTGGTTTTTGCCAATATTCTCTTGGGAAAGTGGCAGGGATGTGGTACAGAGTTCACTCCTCAAGACAGTGGTAACTCATTTATTTTTGAGGAGCTGTTTCAACATGTACAATGCAGAAATCTGTCTTGGGATGACATTGCATAGAAATCATAACAACGCGTGTCTAGTTCTTTTGGCACAGAATGAAATTTAGGAAGTAATCAATGATTAAAACGATCAAAATAACAGTAAAAATAATAGCAATGATACTGAGGTATTTGTGGCTGGTAGTTATTATGTTTGACATTAATTACTTGTCAAACAGAATACTATTAAAGCAAAGCTGAAAAGCGTGTACAAAACAGCTGAGGGTTCCATGTGGATCTATAACCCTGAGCAATAGTTTCAGACAGTGATATGCTTATGAACAGGATTACAAGGCACTGGCTATGTGTATATGCACAAGGCATGTGACACATTACGGTCTCCTCTGAGAAGCAAAAGAGCTTGTGTTGAGGACCTTGTATCTACCCCATACACATTTCAGGGGGAGGAGATAGCTTCAGTTTGCTGTAGCCATTTCTCAGTGACTGGGTGCTCACTGATGGTTGATGTGCACCGGTTGTGCACTGGAGGGGCATTAAGTCGTTTGGTGTCATCTGAAAGGTATCTGGTTTGGGTGCTCTCACACAGCTCCGCGGCGAGAACGATAGTGTTGTGAGTGGGGACCATCAGGAGACTGGGTTCACAAGCGTTGAGTTCATGCTCCTGATTCAAACTGAAACATGAATGCAGGTGAAGCCCTCTGTGACAAATGCTAGATTAGGAGGTCTAGGAGGTCCTTTGCTGCCTGGTGGCTAGGGAAACATTGAAATTCGTCACAGGCACACAGCATAAAGGTGAGCTATGTCTGTTAAAGCAGTTGTCCCTGGACAGTATTTGGTACAAGTCTGTTATGGTGGTTTCTAGCTGCATCGATAACTGCACACACATTTTTGAAAATCATCAGGAGATAATCTAGAAGTGAAAATTATTTATAACTGTTTCCCATATGTTGGAGGAATGTTTAGCAATCTAAAAATGGCTTGTGAAGACAAACTATTTCTCAGTTTGAACAGGACTTCTCAGTATATTGTGATGGTCCCATCTTGTATATGCAGGAGCTGATAAAGGTTGATGAATGTTTACCTTAAATTGTGGATTTGCAGTCTGTGATTTGAATTTTTGACATTATATACAAATATAGTAAAACATTTTCCAGACAAAAAAAGGGCTTTACATTCATAACCTTCCCTGTTAACTGCATAATAGAGGTTTTCTGATAAAAAGCGTTACCGGATGCATTGTAATAAAGTTTAGTCACCACTGTTGCCAATATTTTGTATAATAAATATTGTGGTTCTCTTTCATTATAATATATTTCTTGTCAAGTAGGAGAAATCAGATGGCAAGCTGTTTAACTGTTTGCTGATTAGTGCTGAATCAAACAATTTCTTCAGAAACCACCTGCCTTCCTGCTACTGCATTTTCTAAGCACAGAAAGTTCTGTTTTTCAGTTGTCTTTCCCTGCCTGGATACCAGAAACATTCCCCAAAATTTTTAACCTTTATTCTTCTGGACTTTTAAATGAGAAATAGAGAGTAAAAAAACAGGAGGAAGAGAGGTTATGCAGGGAATTTTTTCTACAGTGAAGGAGGACATAAAGGGCTGGACTTCAGCAAATTGCCTCTCTCTCCCAGGATAATCAAGAAAAATGAGCAAACATCCTTGCAGTGCTTCTATGGAGGTCAAGAAGAAGAGTGAAGAACCCAAGTCCTCCCTCAGGAGCAGGCTGGGGAAGGAACGAGGAGCCCGTCTACTGATGGAAAGAGTGACAGAGACTGAAGACCTAATGCCTTATCTCTCTGCCTCTGAAAGGTGAAAGAAGTTAGAATTTCTGTGGTTGGCTTCCTTGTCACCTTATGGGATCAGGATTAACCACAGCAACAAAACCAGACAATAGGTCCATATGGGCAAAGTTTGAATGGAGAGTTTTAAAATTAAAAGAAGCTCATGGATGTGGGGATGACATTAAAAGCAGAGCAATAGCAGTGAATAAAGATTTTTCAAGTCAGCGTTTTGACTGGACAGGGGCAAGCATACCTGCCGCACAGCCCGTTCCTCCCACTCACAGAAGAAAACTGGATGGAAAATTTCAGCACAGGTCAAAGGCACTAGGTGGTCTCCCTGTGTCTCTCAGGGTATCAGCTTCAGATTTGATTCCTTCTGTTCCATATGTAAAAAGTTATGATTTTAAATGATTCGAGAGATTAAGGGAGACTTTGTATCACAGGTTTTGTTTCCTAAGAAGTCCTTGCCCATGGACCCAACCTGAAATACCTGGTGGGTCTCTTTGTAAAAGGTGACAACAGAAAATGACTTAGGTCAGCTATTGGCCATACAAACTCTTTGAATCAGAAATTAATGCAAAATGTTCGCAGAAGATAAATGTTGCCCAGAAATTGCGCTGATCAGTTCACAAAATGAGCAAAGTATTTGGCAAATCATCTTGGGGAAAAGTAATACCTCAGCGAAGAAGAAAGGGGGAAAAAAAGGTGTGCAAGACATTTAAAAAATGATTAATATCGAACTAAATTATTGAGCTGAGGAAAAAATTACCAGTCACTGGAAGAGGAGGCCAGGAGCATCAGTCAGGGGTGCTGGAAGGTCTTCATTCTGATTACATTAGCCAATAAAAGGTCAAATGGAGAGTAGAGTTACAGGCTTCTGTTTAATTGCATATTTTGTTACTGTCAGCGAAGGGAGGAGAGTGATCCTTGCTCCTAGTCTCAGGGCTGACCTGCAGGCCAAAAGGGTGTTAGGGACCAAGGCCCCATCCGACGGGCTGTTTCTCATGCCCTGGCCCATTGTGCAGAGCTCCTTCCAAAATCCAAGTGCAATGAGGGGGATCCCTTACCTCGGCTCTAGCAGATTTTGGGACAGTCCCAGAGGCAGTTTAGCCTGAGCAAGGGCCATAGGGCCAGTTCTGCCAGGTCCTGAGCGCCACCTCCAAAAACCTGCATATTTGCAAGTCTCACTTGTACAAAAGGAGCTCTAAGAGCTCAGCATCTTGCAGGACTGGACAGTCTCCTACACAGCTTCATAATTAGTCCGTTTAATATGCTATAAATGTCTTTATGATAAATCTGAAGACCATTTCATAAAAGGCATTGAGTGGTCATTTACAGTGGGCCAGATTCATCCCTAGTGTGGTTCAGCTGACTTCAGCATAACTACAAGAGGCTTGCGCTTGCCAGCACAGCCACACTCTTCCTCTCCAATCCAGAGTGAGTCATGGCTCCATTAATGGGGAAGGATCTATTTTTCTTCTTAACCACTCCAAATGACACTCCATAAACTGGAAATATTATTTAGTTGTAGTTGTGGTTTTATACTGGGAAAAAAATTAATGATGAATTATAGCTCTGTTTGTTGCACTGTGTATAACTGCTCTGACTCTGAAGATTGTTTGAAAAGAAAAATTAAGCTATCAAAATCAAATTAAAAGGTCAATAAAATAGAAATATAAACCAATGACTGCAAATAATTTCACACCTACTGACGAAATGTACTGTAGAGTATGTTCATGTTATGATATTAATTGGTCAGCATATCTTGATTAAGAGAGTAATAAACATTGATGATACAGATATAGAAAAGGCAGGTGAAGTTTATAGTGTAATTTTTCCAAGTATCTGTAGAAGAAGGGGAGGAGTGAAGTTATGTAGGTGTGAGTAACCCACGAAGAAACGAGAAGGAATTTCCAGACTGTATGTCTACTGATGGACAGGGAAATGTGCTGACTGTACAAAAAGTTGACAGGATGGAACTGGTTTGCTCTCTGAAGCAATAGTGTATCCAAAATATTTTGAGGGTATCCAGAACTTCTGGGCCAGTGTTTTCCTGTAAATTAAGTGAATTTGGAATGAGAATTAAAAACTGAGGGCAGAGGGGAAAATAACCTTCAGAAATAGAAAGCTGTGCCTCCCTGATTCTTTGTTCTAACAGTTAGCCAAATGTGTGATGCATGCGGATACATTTGGAAGCACTCTGACCACGTTAATTTCAGCAATTCATTCTAATGCAGCTAGGCTTGGATTCTTTTGGCTGGCTAATAGCAGGCAAAGCCTTCAGTTTATCACACATTTCCACAGCGTCAGTGTCTGAGGAGCTGCCATCTGTCAAATCAGTTTGAAGATCAGAGCCCTGTTTCATAATGCCAGATGTGTGTTCATCATTCATATCACTGATGTCATATGGGTTGCAGAAATGACACAACATGCTTGTAATAGCAGAATTCCTTCTTTCATTGACTGAAGATCAATATTCAAAACATCACTGACCTGAAATCAGCTGATACATACACTCATTTTACCTTCTGATTCATCTGTGTTTTGCTAGCTCACTTTTTGTCTGACTGAAGAGCTGGAAGAGATGGAAGGATTTCGGCATCTGTTTCCCCAGCCAAACCAACAAACTATGCAAAGCTTTTCCCACTGTAACAGCCCTTCATAGTAAACCCTATAAAAAGACATCCAGGGTAGATGATAAGTCAACGGCAGGCTTTGAAACATGTGACTGTCAAATATCCATGGTTAACTAAATGCCAAGCTGACAGTACAAGGAAATTTAAAATTATATAAAAGAAATGCTGACAATATTGCATCCGTACTGATAGAGGGGACCACCTTAGAAACTCCCTCCTGTAATGCTGGGCTGTGCAGCAAACTGCTAGAGCTTTATTTTTTCCCCTTCAGTGTGTAGGATGTAATGACTAATGAAACCATTTCTTTTCAGACAACGACTGACAGGAGTAGTAGAGCACTGAATTAATTTGAAGAAGAAACAACTTTAAAACCAAACCCAAGCAGAGGTTCTAGCATCTGTAGCATATCAGGGTCTAATTATGAAATGGTTGTTGTGGTCCTACTCCTCTGCATTTTATATTTGTAATGTGTTTTATGAGATCTTCTATAGCAGCATAAAATGAGTTTTAGGTCACTGACCAGCAGCCAGCAGCCTCCATTTCAGCAGAGTTATATCCAGTGAACTGCAACCTCTGCGAGGCTATGCTACTTCAGAGAAAGCTCCACAGAAAATGGGCCAGTACACAGCATGAGTTGATTGAAATTCATGAAATTATTCATTAATTGATATCAGAGCACAGTGGGAATAAAATATAAGTAACCCAGGGCATTTGCTCTAAGACAAATAACTATGAAAGATGCAGCAGGGCAGAGGCAAACCGTTGTGGGCACAATCCCCACACCAGGAGCAAACCTGCTGCTTGGTTCCTGCTTTGGCAGTGATGAGAAATGTCATGACAAGGCAGGGGCTGGACAGCTCATTGTTGCAGATGAGATTTTTAAAGCAAGAGAGGCATGCTTGGGTTACATTTTCCCCAGTGCTGTCAGGGAAGAATAGGGCAGTCTAGATCCAGCTGGTACATGTCCTCTGGCTCCTGCCTATTCAAAATCACATGCAAACCAAAGTCTTTTGTGGTATTGCCTACTAATGGCCATAAACACTACCTCTTTTAGCAACATTACTTGATGAACATTCTGATTAACGTCTTTTTTCCTTTAGTAGATCTGGGTGCAAACCAGTATTTTTTGTGCAACAAGTTCTGGGAAATATTGCCACCCCAATATTTTGCTAAACATGGGATTCAAATAATGACCTATTTCAGGAAGTTTCAGAGACCGTGTGCAAGGAGGTGCTCTTGGATCCTCTCTGAAACTTTGGGGTTACTGAGAATGCTAACTAGTTCAGTATACTTTATACTCACAGGACAGTCCACAGTATCTGGGAATACTTCCTTTCCACAAACATAATGCTTGTCTTCAGCCTTTTTAAGATTTTTTTTTTTTTGCATTCTACATGTAAATTTGTTATTTTTTGGGGGAGCAGTAGTAGAGAGCTTCTCAAAGCCTCTGTCCTAGTGAGAAAGCCTGCCATAACAGACCTGTAATTGAATGATCAGGATATGCCAAATAACTGTTCTGCCATAAATGGAGCAAATCTCATCATACATTAATCTCCAGGGTAACACAGACCAGAGGAAACTTCTGAAATGCTCTGGAAATGAATGAGTTGATGTCTCTGCTGAGCACCAGTAAGGTCTTTGGGCTGAACTGCAAGAAATGAAGTGCAGCAGAGAGATCTTGGAAAAGGTCTCTTAAGTAGAGACAGGCAATGCTGTTACTTCACAGAGAACCTCTCCTCTCTGCAGAAATAAACAGTAAAGAAGGGTAAATTTAGAAAACGGCAGTATGTTCTAGCAACTAAAATGGATGGGGGGAGAGAAAGAGAGTTGTGTTTAAAACAGAAGGCAGCTGTCTTACGAAATGTTTCTAGGATAGTTATATTTATCCCATGGTTTTCCTTGAGGTGCTGGGACTCATTAAATACCAGAGACATGCTGTCCATGTTTGTTATCTAACATTTTCCTCTATGGCTGATTCAATAATGTATATGTACCAAATGCATTATTTAAGATGTTTAATACTGGAAGAATACCAAGGCAATACAGACTGTACATGATCAGTGCTCCGGAAAGAAACCACAAGAAGATTGGTCAAGAGTTAGGAACCAGCTTGGGCTTGATAAAAAATTGCACTGGGAGAACCAGTGAAACTTACATTGATCTCCAAGGGCTTGCGACCAGGTGGGGAAGTTGCAAGCAACTGTAGCTAGCAGAGAGCACCTACTTGGAGGTGGGTAATACCGACACTGGGGCTGGCTGCAGCAAACTATTCGACTGCAGTGTTTCATTTAGGAAGCTGTGTGAAGATACGTGTTTATAACTTTGGAAGAAATTTTCATTCCTTAGAGTTACTTTGTAATGATATGTATGAGGTCTCACTACTGTATTTAAATATCCAAAGTGCATGTTTCTTGGATGCATCTGGGAATGAATTTTCCTTTGTGTTTTCCTCTGCAATGATATTTTGTAAAAGCGCGTAAGTAATTAGGACTGGAAATCCAATGCACTGATTTCAAATCAGGACAGGGTTTTCAAAACTGCTGAGCATTTGCCCTGCCCTGGTCTTGCTGGGGTCAGTTTGAAAACAGGCTCCTGTCAGTCAAAGCAGAATCATGCCAGTCATGGGAACTTTAAAAAAAGCCTGCCTTGAATGAACACCGAGATGTTGAGTGCAGTCTTTCAGATACATGAAATACTGGCGTGCTTACTGTTGCAATTTCTAAGGTATTTGGAAAGCAATGTCAGATACTAAGTTTTTCTTACAGCTTAACAGGTAGCTTCTTTAAGAGAACCAGAGGACAACCTCATGTTTTGCTTAAAAGAATACAGACTGCAGAGTCTACAAGAAGTTCTCAGATAGCATAAGACCAATTCAAGAATTACCAGAACTGCCATCAGTGTGTTACATGTGAAGCTTTTGTTCTGTTCTGCTGTTCATCCTTTCCCTTGTATTTAGAGTTTGAGTGGGTTGCTGATGATAGATTTCATTTTGGTATAATGCTTTGGGGTGAGGGTTTGGCAGGTAACCTCCTGAGGCCTCTTGCAGGACTGCTCTTCTAGGTTTTCTTTTAGTTTTATAACTGCTTTTATCCTCCTATAGGTGCAGCCTCAAAGATGTACTAATTATCTGATCAGCCCAAAGAAAATTAGAAACGTGACACTTGTTTAGGACTACTTCTCCAGGAAATTTCTCTATCAGTTGCATTTTACACGTTTGGATGTCTTCCTGCAATAGAGAAAAGTTAACACCAGTTCTCTCTGTTTAAGGTATAAGCTATTTTTCTTTTTTTTCCTCATGTAATGAAATATAATTGCAACCTTTATCATGTAGCATGTGATATCTCAGGAACACAATGGACATAAATGACAGCCTTAACTTCAGAGACATCGAATCTGATGGGACTCTACAAGGACAAGAATCCATGCTTTGGATCCCAAGGAAATCAGTAAAACTCTTATCAGACAGAAATGTTAGGTTATCCACAGCAAGATTAAGGACTGGAACTGCAAGAGATTTATTAGTTCAGAAGAACTGGTTAATAATTACACTGGTTAATACAACCTCTACTGCTTTTTAAATGCACTTTATGTACAGTTGATCATCTCAAGCTTCTAGATCAACAATATTTTTCAATTTCTGTTCTGTAATAAAATCAAGGGAAGTTTTCATGAGGACTGTTCCAAAATTTCTGACAAAACTATCTTTGGATCAGAAATGAATTTGTTTCATTTCAATACATTCTTTTGTTAAAGGTATTTGTCTTAAATCCGATGTTCCAGTCTTAAATAAAAAACAATCATGTGCCAAAAGAATCCAATTTTGATTGAAATGCAGAAATCTTAAGCTGAAAAATGTGGATTTCAAACTCCTGACTCTTAGGAGCTGTTGCTTGAATGCTTTATGTCTCTGTTCTACTTGTGGGCTGAGTTTGGCAGCCAAATGACTTGGGTCACAGCAAATGGTGGCTGCTGGTATTCCTGCTGGACCGTGTTGTATCATCAGGGGTAGAATGGATAATGACCATGGGAAATGCGCTTTAGCTAGGCAACCTTGTCAGTAGAGTGGATCTGGCACATGGAGTCTATATGTGCCTTCTCAATCTAAAAATTATGATTTTTAGCTGAAATGTTTTGTCTGAAATTTTGAATTTCACAATGAAAAGTTCAAACTTAATAGTTTTTTACAAAAAGGCAAACTTCTTCCAGAAAAACAAGTTATTTTCAGCATGCTTGTCTTTCTACCCACTCACAGCATTCTGAATTATTCAGTGTTTTGCATGTTAATCTTCTGTATGAACCAATGCAGGTGCTCTTTGAGTGCTGAAAGAAGCTGCTGCATAGAATTACTTTCAATGATAATCTGTGCAACAAAAATAACAAAACTGAAACCTGATCTCAGGAAATAGAAGTTGTTTTGCATTTTAAGCATTTGGCGTCTCATTAAATTGTGACAGATTTTGCACTGCTAGTTGCATTTTCCAATCAGTCTGTCAGAACAAGTGCTGAGACCAATTCATGGTCTGCCATATGCAATTGTATACAAAGCTGTCTCAGATTCTGGCCATCTACACTCTTTCTGTCATGTTTGGTTAAGGAGGAGCATTCCCACTGAATGCAGTTGTAACAGCAGCACGGTATGTAAATAGCTATAGTGTTATACAGAGAAAATATAAGCAATTTACTTTGTGGAACATCTGTATTTTTTCCTTGAAATAACCATGCACTGAGAGAAACATCTACCTTATTTTGATACAAGTATTGGTAGTGCTGACATCTCCTAATTACTCCTGCAACTCAGTGTAACCTAAACACAAACAAAAATCCACTTTATTAGGGAAATGTCCCTGGCATGAGAGAAATAGGCCCAGGGTAACACCAGCCTGTGACTTGGGGACAAAAACCATGGACCTTTGGCTTTCTGTGCACATGCATGGTTAGCAAGCCTTCTGGTTGTCAGAAATGTAACCCTGAGGTGCAAAATTAAAAACTGCACTGAGGCAGTAGTTTCCCAGCAGAAAATGTTGATTCATTAGAATGTGTTTTGAATAAGAATGGAACTATACTCTGGTGTTTACCTCAGAGCCCTTAGCTTGAATATTATTTGGTATCATATTTAGCAGCCAACCTAGAACTCAAGAAAACCTTTTCTCCAATTAATTTATATCCTTCCACATTAATAAAAAAAATTGTTACGTTGAGGACATGAGAAAGAAGACACATGCTCTGGGTCAAAAGACAAACTCCAGTACCAAGAACATGGTGCCTTCCATGCTGGGGAGTCCCCACTGAGATTTCCACCCTATGGTACCTAGTGCATGAGGCTCTTCAGAGGACACCAGTGCTTCCCAAATTGGTTTTCAGGCTGTGGTGGGGCAAAAGAACCTCCTGGCTCTGCTGTTGGATGAATGAGCTGATGTGAGACCCCTAATCTGGGAACTGTGTGGGAGCCCCTTCCCTGCTGACAGCTCCAAGCTATCGCAGTCAGACATCAGGGGCTTGCAGCCAGGTCACCCTCCAGCTGTGCATCTTCCCTGGGAGCTGGAAAGTGCTCCAGCGTGCCACACGTACCTTGGGGACCGCTTGCCAGCAGATGATTGCCGGCAGACAACACGCAGCAGCAATAGGAATTACACCCTACTGACTGCACATCACACCAGTTCGAGCAAACAAAGTTTTTTCACACAAATAGGTACCACAACCATGGAAACGTGCACATTAACCAGAGTCTGGAGCTATTTTCCTTCCTGCCAGCTACAAGAACGCATCCCACATAGCTATGGTATACTCATAATGGCATTAGCATGAGGTTAAAAATTCTTATGGTGTCCTTGAAATTTATAGTTGGGGGTATTTGTATGCATCCAGATTTGTTTTCTTTAGGTATGTTATACAACCTGTATATCATCTCCAGTACTAGCTGTTACTTATATTTGCAAATAGAGCTCCACAAATAACAATACATAAAATATAGAGACAATTTTTAGCACACAGAGAATATAAAATATGCAAGCACTTTCAGGAGACACAGTAGACTAAAAATATTGAATTTCAGGCACTTTATGGAGACGCCAATCTTTTGTACACATGCATATTGATTTATAATTATGACTTGAGGGACATTTTAGTAATCTAGAAATATCTAGTTTTTTACTGCTCACAGACTGTGCACAGTTTGATAGTATGAAACCCTTCCACATTACCTTGCAAAATGTTCTGATTTGAATTCCATACACGTATATGTGTTACAAAATGCATTGGAGATAAACAGTATTTCATTCTACAGTAAGGTTTCTTAAAGTTGTCTCATCAGTTTTACATTTCACAGAAAAATTCAGGCTACCTTTTACACAAAGCCACTTAAAAATAACACTGGCTTCCAGTGGAGGTTTCTTTTTGCAATAAAAAAGCACCTCAGGTTTGTGTGGGCTCAGTAGAATCAACAGATGAACTCTTAGTGAAGGGTACTCACAATATTGACTAAACATTTGGTTTCTTACTGATCTGATTGAATAGAGCTTATATTTTCAATATTTATTTGGTACAACATATAATATGTGGTGCTGCTAACCTAAAATACACCATTCTCGAGTATTCAGGCCTCCCAGCGACAGAGACTCTTTGGTTACAGGACTTGCTATCTCTTTCCTCAAAAGGATCCTGCATGAGGCAGGAAGGACACAGCTTCCTACAAGCTTCCTCAGCAGAAGCTCCTGGAAAGCCAGAGGATGGTCCCCTCGAAATAGGATAACTTATTACCCTTCCCTCTCCACCCAAACCGATCTTCCCTGTCTAAAATGGGGCCCATCCCCAACTCTCCCTCCCTGAATTTCTCTAAATCCTACACCCACATCCCCAGAAATACAAAAAAAATTAATCCAGTGGCCTCATGGTAACTTTGTAGGTAAAATTAAGCCATCAGTAGAGACCAAAATGTTCTCATATGGCCAAGGTATAATAACCCCTCCCCCCCAGGTACCAATAGGAGAACACTGCTCCCAAAACACCTTTGGCATCTTAGTATTCTTTTTCCGAACAGCCTCCAAAAGCCCTTCTAAAGATGAGTTTGAGAACTGAAATTCATAAAGCCACTTGAAATGGAGGAGCACGCTCTCAGTAGATGTGACTTTCATGATTAGACTCTCCTCCTACTCACCACAATCGACTCCAGTTCCCCAGGCTATAAACTACCTGTCTCTTCTTCCCCCTAGGTGACAAGCAGCTTCATTTAACTTTAACTTTCTCTGTCTCTCACTTTCCTCCCTCTTTACCATCCTTTCTTCTCCACAGCTACCAAATATATTTTCTTTAAATAAAGGCCTAATTGATACATACCTAACTAACATCTGAGCATTTGTTCTCAGCTTGTATTTAGCTCTGAAAATTGCTGTTTCTATTTCAGACCTGAATAAGGGCTTGCATACCTGAAAGTTTGCCTAATATTTCCTGCAATAACAGCTGATCCAGTAAAACATACTACCTCTACTTGCAAGCTTTCCCTGGCTTGTGCACACACACTAGTGGCTGTGTGTTTCCATCATCCCACCCACCAGGACTTCAGGAGGACACTGTGCAAAGCTCAACTGACCTTCCTGAACTGCTGTTGCGAAAAAAATGGAGAAAGAAAGAGAAGACGGGTCCACACTAACATGTCTGCACCAAACCCCCTCAGCCAGTGGAAAAGTTGTGTTGTTGTGAAGGTGGAACTTGATAGCAGCACTCTGCATTGCTGCAGTCTGTAGCTCTGAAGGAGGCTCCTGCCCTTCTGCCCTAGGGAATTCAGCTTTCTCTTACTTGTTCCTCACCTGCTCTCTGTTCCTTGGGAGGCGCAGGTTGGTATCAACTCCTTTACATTATTCTAGAAATCATGGATTATTTATGCTGGATTAACACAGCTAGTTATTAAATCAACATGGATATTTGCTGGCTCAGAGGAATATTACAATTGGCTATTCCTTTTCAGCTCAGGGAGTTAATATCTGGGAGCTTCCAGTGCCATTCGGCATTAGCTCTCATAGCAGAACTCATGAAACCGATGTTATTTATATTGTTTATTTTCTACTGTGGTATGATCACTCCCTCAAATAAGGCTTACACTAAGTGCTTTTTTTTTAAATCATGTTGCAGCAAAACACTCTGTTTGTTTTTGTTTGGGGGAAAGAATGCCAAAATCCAGGGAAAACAATACTGCGGTATTTTTATTAGAGAAGCCAACCAGATCCATCTCAGCTCTGCCTCCAGCTCGTTAGCTTTCCATCACAGAAAGCCCGGGGGCTGCTCTGACTTTGGATCGGCTCATCTGTGCTATCGATCCCCTTAGTCCTGATGACTTTCCAGTCAGATACCGATGCTGTGGTCTCAGCTCTGCTCGCTTGGACCATGCGTCCATGCACCCTGGGTCTCTCTGCTGCAAACACCAGCATCGCTACCACCCATTTTAGACCTACTGTGAAAGGACAAAGGGAGACTCGTGGGTCAGACCTCCTGCCCCACAGCTGACAGCCTTTCAGATATGATGGCAGACTGTGTTTTTCTTTCCCAGCAGAGTAAGGATTCACAAGATGGTATGAGCTGCCAGATGCTGGGACTGTTCCATACCACTCTTCAGAGACACAGAGTTTCATTCACATGTTACCCTACTGTTCTTCCAAAGGACAGGCAATGAATCCCCCTTGATGAGGCAATACATGTATTTGGTTTTACTAGAAAGCCATAGAATTTGTTAAAATGAACACTGTGCTGTTTAGGTTTGTCTCAGCACTTCTCTTGTATGTTGGAGCACCTATGCACAAGTCAGTAATCTTCATCATGATTGCTGGTCCACACCAAAAGAGTGGTGAGGCACCAATTCTTGCTTGAAAATTAGCCTTGTGTACTCTGGATTGCGTTATTTTTTGATTTAGAGCAGTCAGACACATTCAGGCAATGGAAAACAGAGACTGTTCTGTTAAAACACAAGCAAATTTAGCAGCCATTTTTGTGGAGATTTGCATCTTGGAAATTTGCAAGGCTGCTCCCTGATCCTCTAAAGACATCCTCATTAAGATCTACATTATCACCCAAGCCATTCGATGCTGCCTGTGAGGAGGCAGTACCTCAGACAGAACTCAGAAAATACTTTAAATTTGATCACTGCTTCATAGCCTCCATTTGTGAAATGAACAACTCAAAATAGGACAAAGAGAGATGCAGTGTCTATGCTGAGCCATCAAAATCCATCGAGGGAGGCATCTGAGCTGGCAGAGGAACAGTTACTTTCCCCAACTTCTTTTATGCATTGCCAGAGCAGGGACAAATACAGAGGAGTGACAAGGATGGGACTACTGACCACAAGGAGTCGTCACACCTGGTGGCAGGGCAGTGTGCCGCTCTCCTAGTAGAACAGAGCAATACACTTTGAAGAACAGCTGTATCTGCGAAACAGGTTAAAATAAAATTAACATTTTTTTCCCTAAAATTACAGGTTACATCATGGATTCTGTCATAGTGGAGCTATAGCTGAATTGTGCAATGCTCACAAGCACGAGGCAAGTTGTTACTATGGCACTGTCCTCCTGTGGTACAGTGTCATAGTGTTTTGGTGAAAAAATATCACCTGAGTACAATCTACTGAAATATCAGCAATATGAACATAAGACCTAATAATTGATCACCTTTCATCCTTAAGATCCTGAAAAGATTCTGACATTCTATATTGTACTGTGCAATTAAATTTGAGGAAATTTTATAGCTTTGTACTAAATCACAAGTCAAGATTCTGTTTCCTTTGGTCACGCAGTATTTTTTCTGATTTCAGTGGAGTAAGTTTATTTTAAAATTAAAAGACATTTCTTAGTGGGTAGGACTATCCAGAGTTACAAATAAACTCACTCCTTCCAAGGCTTCCATATTTGACAATTTTTTTCCAATATATAAAATTGGCTGTCTGTATTAAACGCATTTACAAGATACTTGCACTACAGACAATGGAAGTTTGGGAGGTGCAAGGGCTGGACAGTACAAGGTAAAGGAGGAGGTGGCTGTGGTATTACACCTATATTTCCTCTGCTGTGAGGTGATACCTAATAGCTGAGGTCTTGGGAGATCTAACAAAATAACTTAGCTTTCATATGCAATTTTGACAGCTTTCATAAGAAGCTTGTCAGAGCCCCACGTACACCAACAGACTCTGTAGCTGTCTTTCTCTGCAATCCTCCTCTGCAGCCTCTTCCACCGCACACATCTAAGGATTTGGCTGCCCATGTTTGTGGTCTGCTCTAATCTAGTGATGCTATGTAACCGTTAACCACACTCCTGTGAAAACTGCTGAGTTGTGAGAAAGACCCGAGAGAAGCCTCATCGGGGGCCTCTGCTTGTGCACGCCATGCTCCCTGGCCCTCGCACTTCGCTGCCCAGCCCTGGCTTTGCTGGCCAGCTGGACCTGGGACCAGCCTGCTGCTACTCACCTGCGCGGTTACCTGGGCTTCTGGCTGCTTCTGGCTGACCTGGAGGTCGCTGCTGGAGCTGCTCTGCTCTTCTTGCCCGGGTCCCATGGGCCGTGCACCTCGTTACAAGGACCTGGCCCCTGCCTGCCCCACGGTCCCCGGCAGCTCGCAGCCTGCCTGCCCGCTGGAACAGCCCCACATTGCTGCTCCTCACACCGCGTGCTGCTGCCGGGCCTGTTCTGAGCTACGTTAAAGTCCTTAGTTTCCTGGCAAACAGCTGTAGGGATTCCTCAGCTTGTAAGAAAGATTATTTGAGGGCAGATTTAAAAGTTGTTTTTACAGACGCCACAAACTAAGTGGCTAGGATGCCTTCTGCAGTTTCCCACTGGTTGCACATTACAACAATGAGCCTCTGTCCACCCATTTAGGAATAGAGTTACTGCCAGATTTAAGTGCAGTTCCAGCACGAGGCAGCCCCAGGCTGGTCATGCCACAGGGGCACTTTCTGCAACAACCACAGTACTGCTGCTGCCCTGCATTGCTCCAAAAAATTTTTCTTTTTCCCTTTCTTTGCAGATATTTTTTTCTCCCTCTCTGCCCTCAGTTTGTTGTCACCTTTCATACCTTTAGCTGTTTAAGCAGGAACCCGAATGCCTCAGAGTGTGTGCCTTAACTCCTCATCTGGCTGTGAAGCTCCGTGAGCAGCCACATGTCATTGCAGAATTAACAAGGAAGGAAATCTATATCCCTTTACCCTCAGTGGCCAGACTGCTGACAAATTTTGCCCTGCACTGCAGATGCAATCCAATTATTGCAATGAACCCAATCAGAAATAATTAATAAAAATATTCTAATGCATATTGGGAAGATCATCCACCAAACCAGGGCATTTTTTTTTCTTCTCTTGTTATATTGCTACACTCAGCAGCTTCATAGCTAATAAGTTACAAAGCCTTAGTTTCCTTAATTTCAACTGCTAATCCCTTTTGACAAGGCAGAAGTAGATACAACTAATGTCAGATGATTATGAAGTCATTCACAGTACTCTCAAATGGAAACTGTAAGAGGAGCCATGAGCTATGGTTACCACTGTTACATTACTTAAGTCACTTCTTTGATTGTATTTGTTAATTTTCCTGCTGGTAAGATTTGCTTAGCAAACACCTATGTCCTTTGTGCCCTTTGTATCTGATTAATGCTAAATGTTCGCAGTGGGTGAGTGACAGTGCAAACCATCTCTCATTTTCTGGGCGTTTATCTTCCAGGAAAGCACTGCCTTCAGACACACTCGTGGGTCATTACCCAAGTTAATTCAAAACATCAACTAAATGGCCTATAATTGCAATGATTTACATGTAAATGCTGGGCTGTAACTCTACCATTTTTCCTACCACAGGTGCACAGTGCAGAGCGTTCAGCTCACACTGCCTGAGCTGACGTTATGCTGGAGACCTCGTAGGTAAGAGTTCATTGAACTCAGTTTGCTCCTTTTGCTGTGTTTTCTGCTTTGCAAACACAGTTGTCAAATGAATGTAATTGCTAGCACAGGGTTGTTGTTTTTTTCCTGTCAAGGAGCAAGAGGACTTTATGAAGGTTTAAAGATCTAAACAAAAGGTCAATTGGCATAATCAACAATTTAAGTAACAAATCTATTATTATACTTTCAATTTCATTACCCAATTAATGATTCCTTCCCCTGGGTTAGAATAGTCATTTCAGTGCGCAGAGCATGGTGATTCTCAATAGCCACGTACATTTTTTATGGCCAAGGTAACTCATAACACAAAAAATCCAAAGGACATAATGGTTACTTTGTTCTCCAGGCATCAGTCATGTCCTCCTTTAAATTAGAAATGTGGGTAATAGAACACGGGGAATAAACATCTAATATGGAAATGAACTTGAGTTGGGACGTTTATGTGCAAGCACATCGTTTTGCACAATATTAGTTGAAACTAGCAGGAAACATATTCTGGCAATGCTCTTGGTCACGGTTCAAAATAGTTCCCCCTCTTCTGCAGCAGTGAGGGGGGAGAACAGGGACAGCGAGGGAAGGCACGTTTCAGCAACAGAAAACAGAACGAAGCTGACTCTCATGCCTTCTCTGCTGTTGTAAACCAAACCCCGTTCATCTGAAATGATTTTGTTTAAAGACACTACACTGAAGATCCTCTGGAGTGACTGAGACAAGATACCAGCCTATTCTGCCAACAACTCCCCCAGGAGTCAAATCATGCATTTTTTTGTTTTCCAGTTTTATGCTAATCATAATTGCCTTTTCCCACTGAACCCCATATATTGCTGATATATTGTGCATAGATTAGCCATAGTAGTTTGTCACTGCTTCTTAATACTGAATTTAAACATGGTCTAAGCAGATAAGTAGCAAACTGTTTACAGATGCAGAACTGAGAGTGTAATTAACCATCCTGCTTAATGAGGTATTAGTGGGTAGCACCCAAGAGCTTGAGGATATGTATAAAATATGCTTTCACCTACTTCTCAGACTTTGCTCTGGTCAGTACCTCATCAAACTGAGCTCTCAAAAACAAACAGCAGCAAATCCTGTTAGGAAGTAAAGCTTCAGAATTTGTTAAAGATCCTGAGTCACCTGTGCAGGCTAGCACAGGACTGGCAGGATTTTCCTCCCACCCTAGGGTAAGAGAGGTCCAACATCAGGCAGCCTTTGCCCTCAGGCCCTGGATTTGAAGGTTTTCTGCCTCTCAGAAAATCTGGGCATACTTCAAAGCCTCAGGAGTGCTGTGGCCTCTAGAGATGCACCACCAAGAGGCACGCACAGGGGCAGATGGGCACAGCCATGTTATGATCTAACTCCACCACCGAGTAACTACACAGGCTGCTTCTCCACCCAAGGAACAACTTGTAGCCAGATGGCAGCAGGAACCCCGACAGTGTGCATGAGGACTGCTGAGATATTCCTTCAAAGACAGAAAATGTGCTAGAGCTAGGAACTACTGTGAGTTTATTGTATACACCGAAGCCCTATTTACTCATCTGAAATTTGGGTAAAAATATTTTTACATATCTAAATCCACACCACCTGGCAACATAACGATGCATTATTGATGAAGATAATATACACACACACTCACAAAATCTCAAGGCTTTAGGTCAGAATTGCTTGCACAAGGTGTCCAGAAATTTATATCAAATGGCTGCACTGTGTTTCCTCACGTGGGCTGTATTTCATAGCTAATCCTGGGGCAACACAAGGATCTCACTGATGCTGGCCCTGCACTGAGCTGGGGAACCTGATGACCTCCAGAGATCCCTTTTGACCTAAATTATTCTTTGATTCTATGAATCTGTTTGAAACATAAAACAAGGTAGACTCACCAAAATGGCAATGTCCTCTGTAAAACAAGCTAGCAAGTGTTTGGCCTTTCCTGGATAAGAGGTATGTTATTTAATACCCTTCCCTTCCTCAGTATCAGGTGAACTCATCTGTTTACAGTTGCATAACATCATTAAAGTTTCAGCTTCTGAAACTTTAAATACAAAGAGGTGATAAACTAAATATGCAAGAGAACCTGGGATTAGATTCCACTGACCTTCACGAACTCCTTCAAGTAATTTATATAAATGAACCTACTTATTATTCATAAAAACAAAATGCCTGAAAAAATGTAAATCCAGGGCTACTACTGAATTTTGCAGCTGAGACCAGAGCTAGTCCATTAGGGCCATAGCCAGTACTTCATCACACTGCCAAGTCCACTGTAGTGCCTGAACTGCTTCTAATTGTCTCAAAACTATTTTCTTTCTAATCATTTGGGGGAGTACTGGACTTTTGTTTTAGTCAAATTATAGTGTATTAAGTGCACAAGTGTACACTAGTGTACTTTGTGTAAATGCTATACCCCTTTATGCTTCATTGCACTAGAACTGCACAGGGACAAACCAACTGCACAAGAATGCATTAAATCTAACTGTGCTTTTCTTCTAGTCCTAAGTAACACGATGAAGCTATTTTTAATTTCTGTGCAGCAGCAAGTCTTAAAGGAGCTACATGTGATCTAGCTTGCATTTTAAAGAGGGAGAATACGAAGAGAAATTTGTAAAAGCTGCACAGTGCCAGACACACAGATGGTGAGGGCTGGAGCTGGGAGATCCCATGGCTTGGCCTTGTTCTCACCCTCTCCCATTGCCATTCATAGAAGATTGTCATCTTTTAGAGGAAGGGTTTCTGCGCCAGCCCATAGGGGTATATTCACGGTGACTAAAAAATAGCTTAGGATGCTTTCCTTTCCCTCATCTAACTAGAAAGTTAAAGCAGAGGGAGAGGGAGAGAGAGAGAGAGATGCTCTGCCAGGACACAAATCAGGGTGGTCAGTGATGTCCTGAAACGCCCTCAAGGCAAACTTGTCCTTTCACAGTCTGCACAGAGATCCCAGCCCCTCCAAGCTCACCTTCTGACAGTGCTTTGGAAATACCACCAAGGGAAAGTCTGTGCTGAGTAAAATGGCACTGCAATGCGTCAGGACAGAAAACCATGTCTCTTTTGTGTTCATGAATCTATTTTAGAGTTATGTTGACCTTTACAAGAACCTTTACTTAATAACACCTCAATTAAAGGTACTGGGTCAGAGACTGTACACTTTCTAGAGAAGACAGAAGGTGGACAGTGGACTCGGCATTAAACTGAAATGTCACTGTTAGCCCATAGGAAACGGCTAAACAAGATGTTATTCCAGGTAACACATATTGTAGAAGAAAGATGAAGGAAGCAGAACTAATAATTTCTTCTCTGTTGAAGTGAGATGCTTTTAGTGAGGAGTCATCCATTCCCATCAGTCAGCTGTGAGTCGTTTTTACTTCCATCTCCATTTTATAATTTCTTAACGCAAAAAATGCAAATAATTTCATTAAAAAAGATTCAGCCAAATTATCTATACCTTTTCATCAGTTTAGGTCTTTAAATGCTGAACATGCATAGCTGTTCTTTTTCTCGCATCCTTTATGTCTCCTTTCTTTTTCATGCTTCATACTCCTCTCAGCAAACTAACTGTCGCTAAAAGGAGAGATTTAACTCAGTGGCACAGAACTGGCTATGTTAAAAGTGCCTGGTTTTGGGTCTCTGAACATGCCCATTACTGAATGGGTATTTCTAGAAGCCAGCACAATCTGTCTCAGTTTGTTGTTGCACTTCACTGCTCAGAAACTAAAAAGTGCTGATCTTACGTTTTCTTTGACTAGCTCAATTTCTGGATGTTAAGTAAATATCTTTACCTTGGTAAGTGGAACAGATCCCATTTTGCGAATAAACTAAATGTAGGAAATAGGCCTAGAAGAGACCTCTTGAAGTATCAAGCCACAGAATCATAGAATCATTAAGGTTGGAAAAGACATCTAATATCACCAAGGCCAACCACCAACCCATCACCACCATGCCTACTAAACTATGTCCTGAAGTGCCATATCTACAGGTTTTTTGAACGCTTCCCTGCACATCCTGTTCCAGTGCTTCACAACTCTTTCAGTAATTTTTCCTAATATGCAATCTAAACCTCCTCTGATGCAACTGGAGGCCATATCAGGCTTCCCACCTCCAGCCAACATAATATACAATGTTGGTGCTAACCAGCTCCATTTCAAAACCTTGTATGTCAGGGTCAAAAGGCCTCAGAAGCTGAGGCTGAGAAATCCAAAGCTTCACATATCAATCCACAAATATACTTTAAAAAGATGTTTAGAGACAAATCTTTCTTCTTTCTATTGACCTTCCTATGTGTGAGTCCTAGCATTGATAAGGATTTCCCCCTGCAGCTAACTGCTCGGTCTTTATCCGTGCCCTAAGCTGGTCCACGCCATGCAGAAGAGGCAGACTCCTGCCCTCCGAGCAAGTGAAGAACCTGACATGTATTTGCATGAGGGAAGAGCAGAGATGAAGCATGGTCACATTGGTATCCTCATTTTGGCAGCTGCTAATTATGGATCACTTGACCTGGCGATTTTAACTTCCTTTTACTGGAATATGTTATGTGTAATTACTATCAATACAACACTGAAAAGGTTTCTAGGGCAAGGGGAAAGAATGGGGTTGAATGTCTTGATTTTTTCTTTTTTCCTGTAAAACGTCTGGCAAAATTTGGGAGTGCTACAACACAAAGATCAGAGGTTGTCTTGAACCCTCTGCTCTGTCTAAAGATGAAAAGCAAACAGGACAGAAACCCTTCTGAACTTCAGCTTTATGGTGTTATAGAGACCAAGAAAATAAAAAAAAAATCCAGCAGCTCCAGCAGTCACAGCAGCAGTGCCGGGTGGTGCACAGTAGAAGGTGTCTTATAGCACTGCGCTTCATTTTTCGTCAAACCAGCTTTCTGCAGCTGGAGTAGGAGAGAAGACTGTGATCCCTGAGTTTCACGCAGAGGTTAATGCTGGCAGTGATGTTACCTTTGCAGTGCATGTCAGCACTTTTGCAGCTGGGAGCCTTCTAGATCTATTCTCTGAGTTGAGTAAGGATTTAGGGAGTACACAAAGGGGAAAAGGCTCCCTGAACCCTGACACCCCTGCAATGGTCACAAGCCAATGAGACTCTCCTAGAAGTCTTACATATATATGTATGTACTCAGCACCTAATGCTCTCAGCTTGTCCTAGAAAGAAATTCTTTATTTCTGTAAGGTGCCACTGAGAATTTTGGGGGGAAGAGTTTGATTTTCCCTTTGTTTGTTTAATCCAAAGGGTACAGAAAGAGATGTTGAGCACAAAAAATTTGCCCTTAACCTTAATTTCCCCAAAGTCACTGAAGTATAGTAATGGAAGGAGTATACTTTAAGCTTCCTTATCTCTCCATACTGCAAGTTATAATTGTTGTGGATCTTTCTAAATCACATTAATTCCTTTGTCTGTACAGAGACTAAAAATTGTTAACTGATAATTATTATGTCTTTTTACCTTTTAATTAAAAAGTTAAGTGCCATGGGTAAATGCCAAGTAACATCTGAATGCTACACATTTTCACATCCTCTGGCTTCTGCAGAACAGAGCCAATCAAAGAGTCAAAGCCCACAGGATTCTTCTGGCTTTGGAAGGTTTAGGAAATTTGGCTTAAACTGAGAATGCGTTTCTTTACACCAAAGTTAAGGACACATCTGTGAATTACACCCTTCAAAATTCTTTGGTCAGACTGAAGAATTGACATATATTTGGGTGGGTTTTGGTTTTTTTCTTATGACTGAAGATGACTCACATGGTACACA
>Ga0181612_154898_pt1 | contig 23615 bp, 23 predicted proteins | sample HoacroProtozoa21_FD_119630 | JGI IMG/M metagenome (GOLD analysis project Ga0181612, IMG submission 119630) | Hoatzin crop microbial communities from Cojedes, Venezuel. Combined Assembly of Gp0051906, Gp0051904, Gp0051908
CTCCAAAAAACCTGCTCCTAAGCAGTGCGACAGCACCGACTGCAGAGACTGACATTCTCAAAGCAAGTCCAAAGGCTAACAGGGATTATCACCACCTACGCGCAGCCGACTGATAGGCAAATGCAAAATTAATGCTTTCTTCTTAAGAGATCGATACTGTCTTGCTAACATTAACATGCAGAGCCCATTTTAAAAAATAGAACGCGACAGAAGCAGAGGCTGAACAACCAATTTCAGACTCTTGATGCTGGAAGACAAAATGTTGCCTTCAAAAAGTCAGACCAAATGAAGAGCCCAAGCCACAGAACCTCAGCTGAGTTCAGTTACTCTCTAGCCCAGCCCTCATATCTGGAATAACATGTCCAAAACAGCCTGCCAGCATCATGAATCGTCACAAAGAAAATAAACATTTACTCCAGGAACTTTTTTCCGTTTTATGAGCTGCAAATGCATCTACAACTCCACACATACATACAGCGCAGGGCAAACGCTGAAGAAGAGGTAAATTTCCACCTCTACCTTCTGCTGCCTTTGGAGACACACACAATGAATCATCTGCTGCAGATTCAAATCAAGAGAGTGTTCAAAAAGGGGCTGTTCTGGTGTTACGTTGCTCTTCCGGCTCATCTCAAAACCCAGCAGCAATGCCTCCTTTAAAGCTCTAATACAATACTGGAAATCTCAGCATCTAACAAGCCTCCCACAAGTTTGGTGACAAGAGTCCCCAGTAAGGGATCTCCTCTGATCCAAGCCTTATGTGGGAGCGTGTGTTCACACAGAGCGCCAAAACAATATGCAGATACACATCATATCTGCAGGTCGATTCTCCAATTCTGACCTCAGGACACAACAATTTCCATTCAGAACTTGTTGTAGGCATCCATGGAGTTATGTCAGGAGCAAATGTGGCCTGGCCTCGGATAAATTCTCACCTGAAGACGGAAGGGCCAAGATGCAACAAGCTAAGCTTGTCCAGACCCACGCTGCTTTGGATGCCCATGCGTTCCTGCAAGAGTTCCTGCTGCTCTCTAGCTACCCCATGGTCTGGAAAAGTATTAATGAACATGCTCACGCTTTCCCTTGGCCACTGGGCTTCTTCTCTGCAATGACTGCAGGAGGGAAGAGCAGAAAGCCTTGCAAAGCATCCTCTGCATCTGATCCAATCCTACGAATGGGTGCAGTAAGCGCACTAGGACAACTGCCTCCTTTCTCTTGCTCAAAGCATCTATTTGGCCAGAAGTACAATGTTACTGACTTAGGGTAAAATTCTTTTCACTGGAGCTATGACAATATCCACCACCTTTTCTCAGCCTGTTGTGTAAATAAGGGACTTTTGTAATATCCTGTGCAGAAGCCGAGCATGGGAAAGCCGCCCTGACATAATGTAATGAGCGCTGACCACACGCTTGCTCACGTACCCAGCTTACTGACCTCAGACTGGTATGCCTTTGGTTCCAGCCCTGGATTTAAGCAGGCAGAGGGGAAAGGGCAGAGCTTACCTTTAAATAATGTAAGTTCTCACAAAAGCATTGCTAATTTGCACAGTTATATCCACCAGCAATATTATTATGGTTGGTCTGTTCTCAAATGCCCCAGCTCAAGGAATCATGTGAATGCGAAACGTTTGGTTTCATTTAATGAAAAGTTCACTTCCAGCCTTCGTCTTAAAAACAGTATTAGAAGGGCCTTCATTCACCTAGTCCACCTCCCTGCCCTGAGGCATACCAGCTAAACTCCATTACTCCCAAGAGATGTTAGCCCAGCTGACCCTTAAACACCACCACTGTGGTTCAACAGTTTGCTTAAGCCTCTGTTCGGGCATTTCATCGTACTAATCAAATACTCGGGGGGAGGGGGGAAAAAACCAACTTAAAAGACAAGTTTCCACACGCACCTTGAAGTATTAAAATAGCAGAAAGCAAGGAAAGAGAAGTTATTTTTTTGTACAAAACATGGTTTTAAAGTCAGCTTCATGATCTCTGTGATCCCAAGCGGTGCTTTTAGAAGACGTGGGGTTGGCAGATTCACAAATCCCTCACTCCAATCCCCAAGCGCTCACTGCACTAATAAAACACAGCTTCTCACTCAGACCCGCAGGATCCCATCTACCGTTTATCCACCCAAAGTTCCCCCTGCATCCAACAGATGCACCTGCAGCACTTCAAGACCACCCACAAGATTCAGGGGTTTTCTCTCTCCTGCTTCAAACCAGGGGCAAAGCTGCCGAAGGGCACCTCAGGATGGAGACCGAGGATTGTGAGTCTTCTGGACATGCTTCCAAGAACAAAGCCTTCTCCAGCTCACTTCTGAGCCTGCCCTTTCCCCCACGTCATGATGGAGCCCTTGGGTCCCCAGCCTTTCCACCACTGATGCTGAAGGAAACAGTCGTGCAGTGGGAACAGGAGGAACAAAAGGGGCCCAGCCTGTGTGTTAGAGAATAACCTGAATAATAAGTAACTCAAACACCATCTGCAGGATTTTATACATGAACAAAATAACACTTCCCAGAAGAGATTCTAGAAACAGAGAGCAGAGCATAGAGGGGAAGACGGTGTCCCTGAAGACCCAGCCAATTAACGTTTCAATAAAATTTGGCCTTTTTACCAGAACTCCAGTGCTTGCTTTTTACCAGAAATGTTCCTGGAGATTTATTTTCCTTTCGCTGGCTAATTAACTTGTCCAGATATTTCCTCTGCTTCTATGTGATTTTTAGGACAGACTCAAATTCAGATGTTTCTCCTCCCTTGCACCTCTGAGGTCTGTCACACTTGGCAGAAGGCAGCACAGCGTCAATCAAGCTGTGTCCTGGGAAGACCTGGATCTGAAGGAGCTGCTGGCCCCAGGGAGTTGTTTCTGCGCTGACCACACTCAGCTCAGCCCAGGCAGCTCTGCACTCCCCTGCAACTCAGCGTACCTCTTGCTAGCTGCCTCATGGAGAGCTAAAGATTATTAAAATGAATAATTATCCCTGCTTTTGAACCCCCAGCCTCCAACAACAGAGGTATCAATTAAAAACTTAACCTTTTCATTTTATTTCATTAAATAACGGTAAATGGCTTATTCTACTGAGCCCTCCTGCAGCCTTTTATGTCTAAATGTTGCACTACAAGGCATAAATGGACTATGCATATTCACCTCTTCCAAATTAACACCTGCACATGCAGAACAAGATCACCGTTGACAACGTTAGCACAGCCTGAATTCACGAGGGCTCTTCAGTTCTTTGCTGTATTTACCTTTATGTGATTAAGTACCTAATTACATAGTCAGTGCTAAGAGCCAGGGGACGAAATTCAGAGCTTTTATAATCAAGGGGAGTTCTGCTCAGGTCATCCACCCAGACAAGGTCTGAGCTTGACTTTACACCTCATTTCCACAAAGATTGATTTGCTAACACGGTGACAGATGGGCCGCTCGCTGTAAGAGGACACCCAGTGTTTGTCTTTACACAGTGTCTGTTTGGCTATAGGGACACGCAAAGCACAGTTTTCATGATGGTACTAACATTAGATGACTGGAAACAACAGCCCTGGGGATCGTTTTTAGGCAGGGTAAGGCGTGACACTCAACAGGAGACCAAACACCACCATCTTTCCCGAACAAGGTGGTAACCATTTTCTCTAAGCGCGAGAACATAACTGTCTCTGTGTGCTCAGGAGCAAAGTTCAGTATCCAAGCAGCTAATAACCTCAACAGACCACGCATGGACAAGAGCCAGAGAAAGGAGAGGGTTAATAGATATACTGTACTGCCTGAAATGGATACAGAGAACCCCAGAAAATACCACGCACCAGGTTTATTCCACTCCTCTACCCCTGGGTTACCATGTTACGATACGGTCTCGAGCGCACGGTCGGTGTTGGTACGGAGAAGCCGTCTGCCCTCGGCAGAACACCCATCTCCCCAGGCACCACCACAGCAGGGTCCTGCGGTTTGGCACTGGGTGAGTCAGAACAGAGCAAATGCGCCAACGGTTTTTGGCATGGAAACGCTTCCACTGAAAGCTGCAAGAGCGAGTTGTCGTTTTCAAGGCAACACCATTTCATGTTTTACAGGCAAATCTACTCTGAAAAGGAGCATTGAAAACTGGCACTTTCATCCCTCCCAGACACACTCCTCAGGTATATTTAGTATTGTATTCACAGGTTCAGATGATAAAAAGCAAATCTGTATTCTGCTGCCATGGGAGAAAATGTCTGATTCAACTTCTGTCCCCTCCTTTCCCCAAGACCAGGCATCACAATATTTTTTAAGTTAGAGACCACCCAAGCTTTTGTAACAGAACCACATTTAAAAAAAAAAAAATCACACATTAAAAACACACGCCATCTCATACCACTCTTTCCTCTTGACTTTAAAAAAACGTAGCAAGAAACAGCTAGAACTGAACTTGATCCGTGTGCTCCCCCCCAGCTACTTGCTCATCCACACCTACGGGAGAAGATGAACACCCAACCCCCAAATAAACCCACTCACTTTGAGAGCCTCAGAACCAGCACCAACAAGAAAAACAGTTACTAAGGTTTGACCATCCCATTCTTCCCAAATTTGCCCTCTTTACCTTCCTGAAAAATCCTCTGGGCCTAAAATCCTAAATGCCAATAACATTTCAGACTCTTCCTAAAAACTAACAAAGGAAAACAAGTGCCACAGAAAGGTAAAGCACTGGCTCACATAACCCTCAGGACAGAGCGGGATCCTTACCTGCCAGGGCCTGGGTCACCTTGCTGGCTTTGGGCATCCTGACCGGCAGGTTCGGGGCGCTGGAGAGAGAAAAAAGGGGACAAGTTCAGTAGCACAGATCAATCACCAACGAAACAGAGACAACTCAGCAGTGCACTGCTCCCTCCTGAGTGCCAGGGCCCTGGATACATTAACAGGGATTAATTGCCCAGATGAACCCCACCTGGGACCCCCACCCACGACCCTTTGCCCACTGGTCCAGCAGCTACATTTAAGGAGCCCAGTCCTTGCCAGAGCTATCTATCCAGTAGGTTTACTGATCTCTAAGGTGTAGACCTCAGACCTATGTTGTAGGTAGCTGTTTCCACTCCCACCTCCTCCTGGATGGATTCTGGGTCTCACTCATTCCTTCCTCTTGCTGGGGCCTGTTGGTCAGCCCCCTGCTCTGACCTCGTGATGCATCCCCACTCTTGCTGCTTCCCCCCCACCCCGAGCCTCCCATGAGCAGCCGATCTGCCCTGAGACAGACTGCTGCGCCAGCAGGCCCACGGCTTGAGCACACAGCCAGGAACCGCTGGGATGCAGCAGGCAAAGCTCATCTTCAACCTTCCAGGTGCCTTGGTCTCCAGCCAGAGAAAAGCTGCTCACCAGAGCGCGAGCCCCCATGCTGTATAAGAAGATGCAGCTGTACAGATCAAAGGAAGCAAGCATTATCACGCCCCGCTGCTTTCCAGATGGGGAAACTGAGGCACATAAAAGCCAAGAAAAGCACTTGAGCACACACGGCTGCAGCCCTGGGTTGAACAGAATCAAGCCTTGACTCTCCCTGCGCATCCAAGGAACTACTGCAAGGTGTGGGAACAAGGCAGGAAAGGTTGCAGGAGACTTAGAAGAGTTTGGCACCCACCTTCCTTTGGAAATCAGGAGAATCTGGACACCAAACATCCCCTTCAGGGTCCTAACCTACTTGTTTTGGCAGCGTTTCCCAGCGCTGGCAGCTGCACCGCAAGGTAGCTTGGGATGCCTGGGCAGCCCGGGTCACGCATTTAGCTGACAGCAGCAGTCAGGAAGGAAAGGGTGAGCAGCAGCATGAAAGCTGATGAGGGGGTCACTAGGGGAGAAACCAAGCTGGATCCACATGAGCAGAACATTTGAAATCCAGCACAGTGGCACAGAGAAGCCACCCATGGACTTTGTCTCATGTGGCACACATGCCTCTGGGAGATGCAGACTTGGGCACTTCAGCTGCAGTTAACACGCAGTGCGTGCAGACAACCACTTCAAAGGACTCCCCAAAACACTCAAAATTACATCAAACCTGGCCAGCTTCTTGTGAGTTGACAGAGCAGACTAAGGTGGCCAAGTGCCCGAATGCCACCCACTATCTAGACAGGGAACCTGCTTCTCTCCAGCTGGGATGCAAAAGCTGCCACTGTGCCCAAAACAGCGTCGCAGACAGCTCTTCAGCCTTGCTAAAATCTTTGTCCACATTTCCATGACAGTGACCAGAGCTGAAAAGATTTGTGAGTGACACACAGCTGTCTCCCACCCTCACGATAGGGACGCATCCCCACCACCCTCCTCACCTACCTGCCGCAGTCTGAAATAGGGTCTGCACGCAGGCTGAGCTCTCTGAAGAAACCCCCGGGCAGGACCCAGGGCTCGTCGCTGCGCTGACAGCCTGGCCAAGCAAGATCAGCTCCTCCAGACCCTTATAAAGCTCTCCAGGCCACAGAGGTTTCCCTTCGCCTCTTTCAAAGACCGTGTTTTCCCCTCTGCTGCCCCTAGTTTTGCAATGTCGTCAAATGACGCAACGGATTCTCGCCACAGCCCAATTCAAATCCATCGAACACAGTGGAAATCCTCCCCTCAATTTCAACGGGCTTTGAATCAGATGCCATGACTCCTCTTTATGACTTTTTCTTTCATGACTCGGCCTCCTCGTCACAACTCCTTCTCAGGTACTTCCCTCCTCCTTCTCTATCTCATGCCTTTGCTTCATTTCTGTTCCTGCCTATGACCCTCTTCAGATGACGGCTAGTAGCAGGGCTGCTCCCTCTCCAGCTGCAGACAAGGAGGGTATTCGAGGACCAGATAATGACAAGAAACCCGAGAGACCTGCTCCCAGAAATCAGTGAGGTAACAGACAGCCCCTCCTTCCTTCCCCCCATCGAGCAGCAAAGAAGACAACACGGTGCCCGGGCACCCTCTCTACCCAGTCTGCGACCCTGCACGCGACTGAACTGAAGAGCTTGTGCTTCGTCGTCACACCATGAAGCGCCGCAGCCGCTTTGGTTGCTTTCACTTCCCTGTGGAAGGCAAAAATAAAATAGAGCACAAAACTGAACCTTCTGCTCTGCCACGAAAGCAGACAGGTAGTGGGGGACCCCAGGGTCATTACACCTGAGGTTGAAGAAAGTAAACCCAGAGCTGGTCTGGGAAGGGGATCACTGGTAACAATGCTTTGAGCAGATCGGCAGAGAAATTCCTCCTCCTTCTTTCCTCCACTGCAAGGCTCAAGTCCAAGTCACCCAGGAGCTACGAAGTGAGAAGAGCCCTTGAGATCTGCAGAGGGAAATGGATAAGCAATTGATTCAAGTTTTGGAAGCTGCAAGTGTGCTGCAGAGAAATTCCCATCATCAGCCAGCAAATAGCTGCTGCTCAGCTGCACTCCTGGTGTCAAGGCAAAGTGTGTCAGCTCGGACTGCTGGGAAGCTTTAAGGCAACTGATGTGATGATGGAGGAACCAAATATTTCTCATTTCACATGGGCTAAACACCCGCACATTCAGTTAGCAGCACTTCAGCCGACAACATGGTAGGGTGTGCTGACCCATCCGCGCGACACCGTGTGAGCGTACCGGCAGGGCGGCCACGCACTGTGATTTCTTTCACATCTGCAGAAAGCCCAGACGTAAGGCTGATGAAATCAAGGGAAATCCACGCTGCTTTGAGGTACCTCTGCCTAGGCAGATTTGCAGCCACAGCACGTGGGAGGAAGTGTTGCCATGCCAAAAAAGGTGAAGAAATGCTACTCAGAGCCTACCCTGGGTCTGAAATGGGGTTTTTTGGAGGAGGAAGGGGAAGAGGTAACAAGGAAAGGTATTGCTGTTGTAATGTAGCACAGGCTGTGCCTTGACTCTGAGGGCGGGCTCACCAGCAGCACAAACAGATGTATTCAGTCCACCAGCTCAGACTCAAGCTACTCCAGTATCGCCATACCAGCGCTGGCTTCCTGGGAGAGAGCCGGAGCCTGGCCAGGGTGAGGTCCTGGAGTTTTGTCCTGCCATTCGCTGCAGCTCCTGCTCTCCCGACGCTCCATGCACCGGAGGTGACCGAGTGCAACAGGGATCACCAGGTTGTGAAGAAAGGGATGCAAAATAAGACCCTGTTCTCTAACATTCAGCAAGGAGATCCTGTAAGATGTGCCATTGTTTTTTGCTGTAAGTAGAGCATGGTAATCTGCTATAGGAGGTAGATGGGACTGACCGAAATTTCAGCATGACAAAACCACTCACTTCAGAATTTCGAGACACTGCAACGCTGGTGAGACAGCAAAGCACAAGACTGGAGAGGAAGTGTGGCGTCCACGGCTGCTGCCATTTCAAAGACTGGGCAGTCAGGTTTGAGCGGAACATCACCTAAGGCACACGTACATAATATCCCAAACGAGCAGAAGTGGGGAAGTCTGTAGCACTCACCGTCTCTACCTGACATTTCTTCCTTCCTCGCTCCCTGCTGACCAGTCAGCAGCCCATATATTCCATATCATGGCATTGCTGTAGCCCTCTGGACAAGTGCCAGCACTTCTCCTCCCAGATCAGGGCTGCATCCAGCCCTGCCTCACACTAACACCAAGTGCTACCGCAACACCCAAAGGTCCAACCCGCTTCCCAGGGCTAACCGAGCGTACGACGATACTAATGACCACACAGCAGTTTCTCCCCACCTTTCTTCTCAAGAAGATGCCAAAACCCAGACCGAATCCCTCTAACAGAGGACCTTTAGGTGCACAGCACGCAGCCATGTGGATCTGTGGTTCGTTCCTTGCACCAAGCAGAGGAGGTTCCCCTGCTCCCACTCGGGAAGAACGCCCAGCAGCAGAATCATACTGGGGCGAGTCACAACGGGCCCAGCGGAACCAGCACCACGCAGAGCCCCACCTCGCCACCCAGGAGCTCATGGGTGCTCTTATGGACAGAGCAGCCGAAAGATGCAAAGGAGGAGGGAGAAGGGGAAAGGCCCTGCCCAGGCTCTGGTACCTCAGTTACACCTCCTGAGCCTACAAAGCGCTGAGCACCGGTCATTCCCCATGGGACACTTGGGGGCACAGCACCAAACCCTCCATAGGAACATCACGATGCCGTATCCTTCCCCAGTCCCCAAGATCCCCATTTCCCTCGCTTTTAAACAAAATCCTCCCCGCCGAGCCACCTGCCTTATCTGTAGGCCCAACCTAGACCGGCACCCAAAGCCGCATAAGCTCTGCGGGGTCAGCAGAGCTAGAGCAGGGATTTGCTTGGCTGGGGCGCTAATTAATATATCCCTGAGAAGATTTCTTCCTGCAGCTTTACTTGCTCATATGACAAGCAGGGCACTCCTCACTGTGTTCCAGAAGCGCCCTTCTCTGTAATTAGCCAGCACAGTGCAGGGAGCAGGGCAGCTCTTGCTCCAGGGACGGATGCTTTCCCGCACAGGGTGGGAAGGACGGTGCCCGGAGGTGGCTGCGAGCCTGGGGAGCCGACCCTGCCTCACAGATCCGGTGCTGACAGAAGAACCTGGCCCTGGCACGCTCCATCTGCAGATTTCAGCGTCTGCGAGAGGCCAGATTCATTAACTGCGTTTAACACACAGGAGGAAACTAATGCACCAAGAAGCAAAATAACTTGCCCACATGCATTAAATACATTAGCAGCAGAGCCAAGGATATTAGCAACTATTTAAGCTTTGGCACTCCTCCCTGGGTTTTCCAGGGACTTTGACCTTCTTGAGAGCATGGGGAAATTAAACCTCTGTTTTGAAGTGCCTGAGCTCCACCCTCTCTCACATCGGCATCCGCCTTCCAGCCCCACAGCAGGCAGGAAATATATTTAACCACCGCCAATGCCACAACAGCTCAGGCATGCTGTGTTACTGCCAGCCTGTACTGGGGGGTACTCCTGTCTGCGTATTAGAAATAACTGTCACAGCCACACAGGGAGTTAGGCAGCTTTCCAGGACGAACTACACCTCTTTCTCAGCCCTGCAGGAGAGATGTTTTCTTCAGTACTGCCATTTTTAGCTGCATTTCCTAAAGAAACTGGGTGTACACAACTGCACTGTCTTTCAGTCTCTCCCTAATAGCTTTTGAGCCCTTCTGCCAGTTGCAGATCAGCTCCCACAGGCCAGAGCTGGGTCATCCCTGCAAGCTTTGTGAAGATAAGCAGTTTTGTAATAGCAAATAATCTGTCAGGGCTGCTTTGGAGCCAAAGGCTGCAGGGTGAACACAACACAATCTTTATTAGACACCAGAGGATCCACCGTGGCCTGCCGCTCCCTTTTCTTTGCTCTCTGAACACAGGCCAGCACAGGAACTGCACATCACAGCTAAGAGGAATGAGCAAGGTTGCACACTGGATGCAGACAGAAACCCTTGGCAGGATAATTAGCGCAGGATGATTAACACCTCATCTTCACTGCATCAAGTGCCACACTACTCGGTGATGCAGCAGGAGACAGCGCAGCGACTGCGAGGGCAGGGGAACTAACCACCACGCCACACCAAGCCCAGACACGGGAGAAGACGGGGAACTTAGGGGATAAAATAACCTAGGAATGTTCTGGGCTTAGGAATTAAATGAAACACATTGTTAGAGTTTGCTACTCAGGTTTCCCCTAATTCACAAAAATTAGCGTATTTTCTGCTGGAACATGGGTTTCACGAGCCTGAGACTGTAACCCCAGCCAGGAGCAATTGCATCCACCCAGTGGCATTTCCGACTCAGACCCAGCACGGGGGGGACAGGGGAAAAGCCATTTCGAGCTGTCAGCTGGTGCTGAAAAACTCCTTTTCACATCTGACACTACACTGGAAGCCAGAGATTGCCCCCGTGCGCATTTGTCTGTCTGACAGAGAGGAAGGAGAACACCCCTGGAAACATTAATCCCAAAGGACTGGAGATCCAGACATCATCCACGAAGAGCCTTCAACGGGCATCGTTGTTGTGCCCTTCTCTGGGCTCCGTTTGGGTGAGCCCCCCGCTGCTGCTGCCTTCCTCCAGGCTGGGTCTGTGATCCACACGTGCTCCTGCGGAAGGGTATGGAAAACAGAGGCTTCCACGGCTATGTCTAACAGAAAACACCCGTGTTCATGAACAGAAAGGGAGTTGTAGAGATAATGACAGCTCCTAACATCCTGCCTGCAAAACCACCTGCCCGATAAGCCCTGCAGCCAGGCAAGTGCTGAGCCACATCCCTGCATCTGGGCCAGGCTTGGGTTCTGCCAAGGGCCCACGTCACACTCGCCACAGCGAGCCCAGGCAGCGCACCCCTGCTCAGGGCACGCTCGCACCCCAGCAGGGATGGACAGACAGTAGCCAGGAGAGCAGGGAGCAAGGCCCACAGCGGGGGGGTGCAGGGTTCGCACAGAGGGTGCCCGTTACACAAGTGCCCTCCAAGCATCCGAAGAGCTGCCGCCTTCCCCACGTGGCACGTTCTGCTGTCCCCAGGAAACCACACAATCCCTTCGCATCCCCCGGAAAGGCTGGCTCGGATTATTGCCAGGATACCAGCCACCTCACCCCTTGCACACAGCTGAGCTGCAAAACACGTTGCAACAGCCAGATCTCGAGCAGCCACGGCACTGCTCATCCGTGGCCAACGCTGCCGCCAGCACCGCAGCAGTCCCAGCACGCCAGGAGGGCTCCGTCCTCTGCCGTGGAGGGGACCAGATGTTCCTGCCACAAAAGCCACCTTCAGCAGTGCTCGAGAAGGGACCGAGCCGGAGCAGCTGAGCAGGGAGCGTACGCCAGCCCTCCCAGCACAAGCTCTGCTGGCACTCGGCTGTCGGAGGGTTTAAGCAGCTGCTGAAAGCTGCCCGCCGCCCCAGCAGCTCCCAGGAGCCAGCCCAGCAGGCTGCCCCGACAGTGTCCTCCCCAGTGCCCCGGCTGTCCCTCTCCTCCCACTCAGCATCACTCGGGCCGTGGGCTCAGGTCACGGCAAGCAGCCCCTGTCACCCCTCTCTGAACATCTCTCCCCCATCTGCCCTCCTTTCAGGACAGCCTGGCCCCCCATCAGCAGCACACGACATACCCAGACCCCGACAGGCTCCAGACAGGCACGCGGGGCAACTGCTGCAGCATTTGGCTCTTCATTTTTAATCTTCCCACCCTGAGAGTGGGTGATTTGCAAATCATGCTGAGGCTCTGGGGAAGGATGGGGGGCTCCCAGCAGGCCCACGCACCAGCCAGAAGCTTCTGCGAGAGGAGGAATTGGGCGGCTTCTTCAGGAGACTGCAAGAGCCTTACTGGGGGCTCCTGCAGGCAGTACTGGGGTCTGATTTTCAGCCCTATTCAAAGGTGACTGGAACAGAGAAGTATTGCAGATGCTTAAGATGCCACAAAAAAATCACCAGATGCAAAGACAGCACCAGAAAAAAACCGTGAGAAAGAAGAACAGGGTGCAGGAAATCATTTCACCCAGATGACCCCAAAGAGGGAAGTCCTGATATGACACTCTGGAAAATATCTCAAGATTCACCATCTTGCTTAAACTACAAATGAGATTCAAAATAAACCTCAAACCCCTGTGCCCCACATAATCAGCAGAATGTGCTTTCAACCTTTCCAGCTCTCTTATCTCTGTATTTACTCAGGGTAGCTTGGACAGGTAAGTCAGCCCTGGCAAGTTCCCCTTTGCTTTCTCAGGTGCTCGCACAGCAGTTCAGCACCCGGACTATTTACGGTGAAGTCCGTATACTGCTCCATACACTTCCAGCAGCTTACGAATGGAGGGAGCAGTCAGGCAGCCCTTGCCTGGTCCTCAGTTTAATGCTGGGAGATACTTGGCCCAAGCATTATCACCAGACAGGCCACAAAGAGCCCTGCTTAGCAAAGAAAGAGTTAAGACCCTGAAAGCCAATTAGTGGCCATCTGGCTTGGTTCGGGTGCCCAGGCTTCACAGAGGCCATCCTGCAAGAACATGGAGGGAAGTGCCCCACTTTGCAAGGGTGAGACTGATCTCCCCCAGCCCCCAAATCCCCGCTGGAGCCCAGTGCTGCAGCCCTGCTCCAGCCCACGATGGGATAATCCGCCGTGGCTTGGCCCAGCAGCCCACACCGTGGAGAGGAGCAGTGTCAGGCCACGAGACTGCTTTTCATTTAGTTGGCAACAGCCGAAAGGCCTGAAGACAAGTGAAGCCCTTCCTCCCACGCTGGTAAGGTGTGAACACAGCCCTCCTCCAGCTCCAGCCGCTCACTGATGGGAACTGAAATCCTGTGCTGAGAGAAGCACACCAGTTTCAGCCTGCTCAGAGATGAGCCACAGCGAAAATGGATCAGCAGCCAGCACAGGTGACCCATCCACGCAAGCTGGAGCATTTGAGGGGTGACAGCTCAAAGAACCAAGGAAAGCTTGACCTCAGCTAGCACTGTGCCAACTGTCAGTCCTTCCATCAAAGTAACTAGCTCCCTCCAGAGAGGCAGAGGGTGCTCCCTGAGCACTCAGCCAGGAGAAGGTCGCTGAAGAAAGATGAAGGGAAAGGACATGGCCAAACCCTCACAAGGTGAGGCTTAGCTGGATTTTAAATCACTTGCAGTCCTTGCTTCTGCTTCCAGTCCTCCAACATTGAAACAGCAAAGCTCCACAGCACCTCAACGCGTGCACAATGAAGCTCTTCTGTGATTATCCAGTGGCACATCTGCTGTGCATCAGCATTTAGCCTGATGAATAGCCTGGACACCACTCAAATTGCTAGTGTCACCCCACTGATCTCAGAGAGGGATCAATACAGTTCAAGGTATCACAGGAAGGGGAAAGTAAATTACTGATTTGGTTTTCTAAACATCTTCACAACAGATTTAAAAAACTCCTTTACCAAATCTATGTCTTACTGTTTGTTTTTTTTCCAGCTTCAAAATGCTCAACATGGACTTCCCAATTTTGTCAGAGAACTCACAAGGTCTCAGCCACGTGCATCGAGTCCTGCAGTCCCACCTTGAAGTGGAAGAGCTTTGAACACAGAGAATTTTCCACTCCATGTTTACTGCATATTTTGAATTAAATAAGGGCATCCACAAGTTCCCTTTTCATTCACTCAGTCCCCCTCAAAGTTCTTTTTAAGTGTAACCTGAAATACCACCAATCACTATTGATTTTCTCATACCTGCAGAATCTCCACCTGACTGCTTTCTCCAGTGGTTTAGGGAGACTAGTAGACAGGGACTATATTTCAAGTGAAAGAAAAAAAAGGGGAAAGCACAGGAGAAGCCTTTTCATCCACTGTACTGGACACAGAGACACAAACCTCTCTCTCCTTCTAGGAAGACCCTTGTAAAGTCCTCTGGGACAGACAGGCTCCTAGATAATGAAGACCTGAACACAGCAGATCTCTCGGACACATGCACAGTATTTAAAGGTGAATTAGGGTCTGTACCTGACTCCGTTAGATGCAGACAGTCCTGTGCTGGGGCCTCCAGGTTGAGGTAAAGCCCACGTGCTCTGTACATTGAGTCTTGGTGTTGACCTTGCTCCAGACAAAGTCGGTTTGTTATAGGGCACAAAGCTGACACTGGAAGAACTTACTGATGCTGTCCTACCGGAAACCTGATGAGTAGTGGAAGAGTTGGGAAAGTTTGTCATGGAGTGCCGGTAGCGCGTGGTAATGGGACCAGTCCCACTGTTCAGCCAGCACTGCTGGCAGGAGCAAGCCACCCCTGGGTGAAGGGGTGCAGGGGAGGTGGACACCGGGTACGGGGCGTCCAAGCGCCTCTGAACGCTGCGGCGGAATCGCGTGGTCTTGTTGGTCTGGACTTGAGCCACAAAGTCAACTTCGTAGTTGTAGCCCAAGGGTCCGAGATCCACTCGCTGGTGGTTGGTGGCACGGGATTGCTCCAGGAACACGCAGACGTTCATCTCGTAGGGGGACCACCCGCCTTCGTCGTTCTGCCACTCCCAGACGATGCCCTGCCCAGCAGCGGAGTCCCCGGGGAAGAGGTGCCTGCGGACAGCCCGCATCGTCCCTGTGTGCGGACACGGGGGGAAATACATAAAATCATTATGCGAGCAGATAGTTAAGGGGGAGGTTGTCTCAGACTAGTTTCTGCACAGATCTGCAGTGTCTACATCAGGGTGGCCTTCGTCACCTCTCCCTCGACAGGGGCACTAACAGACTTTCTCTTCCTGACAGGGCTGGGTTTGCTCATGAAGCTTAGAGAAATGCAATAACCCCACGATCTCTGTCCCTCTGCCAAATCTGATTGTGGGCTGGCAACAGGTTCAAAAGCTGCTGGGAGGAAGGGTGGGAAAGGAGGGAAGGAGAGAGGATGCAGACACAGACACACCCGAGCACAAAGGCACAGGGATCACATATGCCTCCCTGACGTAAAAAAAAAAAAAAAAAAAAAATCAGGCCGAGGCACAGATCTGGTTAAAAGAAAAAAACCTCCCACAGCCTTGACAACAGAGTAACTATAGAGACAGGACACTATTGGGAAGTGCTTCGCAGGAGTGCTTAAAGCGCTAAACACCCACTGCACTACACAAGGGCCTGAGCAGTTTTGCTCTTGGGGGAGTGGGTGAAGTCCCACAAGGGCAAGGACTTGAGAGAGGGGACAGACATGAACAGCTTCTCCAGGCTCCTGACTGCTGGGAGATACAGCAAGACGAGAGAGAAGACAACGAAGTAATCTGGAAACCAGAGAGAGCAGCTGCTCAGACAAAGGAAGAGAACTGAAAGCAGACACGCTTCTCTTGCAAGGCCGCTCGCCAGCAGGAGCTCAAAACCCCCTGGAAGCCTGACTCTCCAGGGTGACTTCACTCCCGGTTACTTTAGTACTTTCTCTGAAAAAGAAAAAGCCTAATGAGAGTGAGGGAAGCCACCCAACAGGACAGAAGCTCTGCAATCTCTGCAAAAACGGGTTCCTGCAGCAGGGTCAAAACTGCTGCTGCTGGGAAAATCCTCAGCCACACTCCGCAGTAAGAAAGAGAAGCAGGAAATGCCGCAGGGCAAGCAAGTCTGGGGACGCAGGCAGGTGGGGGTGAACAGGGGTGTAGCGAGTCTGTGCAACACAGGAGAAATTCAGAGAACAGCACCTAGAGGAAAAAAAAAATACAATAAAGCCTCCTTAGAGGTCATGAGAGTTACGACCCTAAGCTCCAGCACCACAGGTAAAAACAGTATCTGCACCTAAAGCCTGCGGGCAACTGCCCCAGGATGCTATTGGTGGCTCTGTGATGGGCAGGCAACCCATGAAAGCTTTATGCCCAGCGAGCACACCCCAAGGAAGGAGGAGGACAGGCCCCGTGGGCCACACTGCCAAAACCCGATAGCTACCTGTGCTAAGGCTCTGGCTGGCTGAACGCTGGCTCGAGTATCTCTACCTCACACTGCTCTTCTTTCTACCCCATAGTACTGGGATACTGCAGAAACCACTAGGACTGGACTCAAACCATAAGGGCATTGATTGCCTCCTCGCTGCTAAAAATTCTGCTCAACAGCATGAAAGTCACATCTCTGCTCCTATCACACTCCCAGGCGTCTTCAAAATGGTGTTGGTGGTTTCTGCCCAGCACTTTGGTGGTCTGACCATAATGAGACCCTGTGCTGGGGTGCAGGTATGTCCCAAGTATCATTGCAAGAACTAAATCAGGACAGACCTGAGCTCCAGAGCTGACATAAAGGCTGAGGTGCTCTCAAAGGCAGAACGTGCTTCTTCAGCAGCCAGAGCAGCACCAAGCGTCCTGCTTATTGCAGAGCGGGACTCACCAGTGACTCCATCCAACAGACAACACCTCATCAGCACATCTAAAAGGCTACCAACAGCCAGTGAAACACAGCAACCTCCTCCACAAGAACTGGGGTTGAGCCCCAACAGCTCAACCATGAAGCCCAGGGATTCCTGTGGGACAAGGCAGTCCCTGGCAGAAGTCAGGGCAGGAGGTGTCAGGGCAGGAGGTGACAGCAGAACCAGGCTGACCTTCCCCAGCCAGGAATCAGTATCTTACATGGGAAAGCAGACAAAACAGCCAAGAGCAAACTCCAACAATGACTGCTCCTATCCAGCAAACGAGTGCTGCCAGATTCTAGAAACACACAACCTATGGCCTCAATGGGTGGGCAGCATCAGGGATGACCCCCCGAGCAGAAGGAGGACTGGGATGGAAACGAGATGGTGAGAAATGCACTATGGTTAGAGATGAGTGCAGGGACCTGCTCCCCAGATAAAGGGGACTACCACAGGTAAAGCAAGGTGTCAGAAAGCCCAGTGGGACACATCTCAGAGGAGATTAGCAAAGCTGCCCCTGCTCCATTGCTTCAACTAAAAGCAGCACAGAGAGGACTCGAGGAGTTTGTAAGCAACCCATATTCTCAACAACCCACAACAGCAGCTGCGAGAAGAGCTTTTAGGAGTCTATAACAAGGACGAAGCCATGCACTTGGCAAACATCCTCCTTCCCCCAGGCTGGCAGGGAAAGGGGCATTCCTCTCCAGGGTGGGCAAACAGCTGTGGCGAGAGGACAACTCCTGCTGCTCCCGTGCGTTCACTCCCAGCTAGTCTGCCTCGACCAGCAGCTGAAGCCCAGAGCTAATCCTGCCCACAAGATCCCCCTGCACAGCTGTCACTCCCCGGTGATGGGGATGCTGGTCCCGTTAACACTGGCTTCCTGTTATTCTCCCTGGCTTCCTTTGAAGAGCCTATTTGTCTGTCTAATAGCTAATGAGCAGAATACAACAGCCTATTTTTTGCTCTGTTTAAAGATTTTTTCATGGGGATGTTTCCTGCAGAGATTCTTTTCTCCAGCACATGACAAAGGTCAGCTGGCTGCTCGATCAGAAAGGTTCACATCTGAGGCAGACCCCACAGAGAGAAAAAGCTTTGCTCAGAATTGGGTCACAAAAAGGGGATATGAGAGTGTTTCCAGTAGTCACGCTGCAGAGCACGCAGGTACCTGGGGAGGGAGGCTCACAGACCTGGCCACTCTGATCAGCATCCCTCCAAATTGCTGGGAAACGCTGCAGGAGAGCTGTGAAGTGGAATCAACCTTTTTCTTATTAAAGATGAGATCACGCCAGCCAACACAATTTCCACAGTTGTACTGGGCTGTCCCCCAGCAATGACATACTTCAAAACATCCTGTGATGGACAATATCTGCTAGGTGTTTTGAGATCTTTCACAATGGTATAAAGAGATACAAGATCTTTGTGGAGAGACAGCTCCACTTGTGGAGGAGGAGGAGGATGTGCCACTCACCCTGGGACACATCTTCCAGTCTCCCCCAGGCACTCTGCTCACCTTCACCAAACCAGTCCATTTCCTGACAAGGGACAGCTTGGGACTGCTGCCCATGTGCTGGAGCACTGGCTGAAAAGGCAAGAGGCTGGAAGGTTCCTTCACCAGTTAGGCATGAAGACAACAAGAAACAGCCTCTGGTGCCAGCTCTGGTGGTCCATGCTTTATTGCTCAAAGCCACAGCCTCAGCAGGGCTTCCAGGTGCTCATACAGGCCATGCTGAGCAGACCTGTCAAGGCATCCAGCTCAGAAAGCTCCTCACCCAGGACACAGCTAGAAAAACTAATCCTAAGGTCATCAAGTCGGAATAAAAACATGGATGCAGCTGTGATGACCATTCACATTTGCTCTGACTACCTTCCTTTCCTGTAGGAATTGCTCAATCGTGCAGTTGATTCGAGACACTGCTCACTTATTGCTTCAACTGGCAAGAAGCCAGCAGAATGCCCATCCCTAAAGCTTGGGGTGATGCTTGACTGCACCCTGGGGCGATGGGAGAGATGTTGACAAAGGGGAAACCGAGGCACGGAGAATTTTTCAAAGCAGCCATTCATTCGGGGTGTGTAATTTGGGATCTCCCTGGATTTTGCAGAGATGAAGAGCATGTGTTCCACCCCTGCCCCCTTTCTAAGCTACAGCTGCTCAGCACATCTGGAGCAAAAGAGGGTAGGAGGCATCTCAGCAAGTTCTGAGCTGCTAGCCTCAGTGACCCCAAGAGAGACGCGATAAGAACGAAAATGAGGTCTCAATCCCGCTGTTAAGCCCAGCCTGCCCTTTCTCCCTAGGAGGAAGCAAGCCAGCCTTGTATAGCACAAGTGCAGGGAATATTCTGCTGCAGCACTACGGCGTTCTGCGGGGGCTGCAGGCTTTTGCAAAGCAGCTTGCGCAGGGCGGCATGCCAAGGTAAAGCAGCTGGCACTCCAGTTGCAGAGGGAATAAGGGATTCAAACGGGAGGGTTTGAATCGTAAAAAGGCCTTTTTATGCAAGTGGTTTTGAATGGATGTGGGTGGGGGCAGGAAGAAAGTTTCCAGCTCTAAGGGCTCTGGCTCACAAGCTCTGAGCTCCAGAGGTCCCGTGACGAGGCTCCTTCAGCGATCCCCACCACCTGCCTGCAGCCAGCCCTGCAGATTCACACCAGCCAACTTTGATTTTCTCACGTGCTAATATGCTGGGCAGCAGACAGCATCAGGAGAGAAGCTGATAATCCAGCCCTCCAAGAGCTGCCCAGCAGTGGTAGAAGACAGCAGAGCTTTGCAGGGCTCTCCTACACAGAATGCGGCCCCACTTATCTCCAAGCACACAAGCAGCCTCATCAAAACCCCAGCATGGGTAGGGAAGCTCCCTTACCTGTATCCTGCCGGAACTGCGTCAAGCTTGGGATGTCGATGACATAGGGAGCCAAGACGGGATCCGCATGTCCCAAAGGGATGCTGCTGACAAGCCCCGAGCCCGAACGCCGGCCCTTCTGCTGAGAGGCCTGAAAAACCTGTTCAATGTAGCTGCAGACGTTCCCTCGGTACGGCCTCCACCTGCCAAATTCATCCTGCCATTCCCACACCGCCACTGCTGTGGAGTTGCTGCTGTGCCCCAGGGCAGAGCTGGGGAGCCCGGATGGCCCGGCTGAACTGCTTCCTGCTCCCTGAGCTGCTGCCATGTTCCTCCCTGAGGTGTGGGCACGCCGCGACTGGAAGTGGCAGCTGCGCTGGCTGGCCTTAAACCATCTCTTCTTCTGGGGGACCTGCAGCAAGAAACAAAGAGAGCACACGGAGCTGAGAATGATGCCCCAAATCCACCCCGCCCTGCATCCATACCACACAAGCCATTTAAGAGAGGTAAACAAGCTCAGCCTTTCACAGCAGATGCTCACTATGCATTTAGGAGACTACAGAGCAGTGGATTGGCCTCAAAACCCCCTGGTCGATGGCAAATGAGGTACCACCACCCACTCCCTGCCAATGCTAGCAACTTTTCTTGCCAATTTAGAGCAAAAACTCTTTGGGGAGACTCTGCTTCCTACGGTTTGTGGCACTAAACACCACCCAAGTCACTGCAGATCTGTACAAAACCCACCCAGAGCCGCTGTTGATCTGTGTTAGGCAGACCTGTAAGCTTTGACCCGAGTTCAGATGCTCACTAGCCAGGAATATGCCACGGCAAGCGGCAAGGAATCTTGTCCAGACCATCTGGACACACAGACATTAGTGCCCGAATGCTGGACAACCCCTTGGAGATCCTCATGTTGGTGCTCGTGAGCAGGTGGGTATGACTGTGAATGAGCAAAACTCATGTTGTTTTAAAATAAAATTGCCTTCTCCCTCCTAAGGTCTCGTGTCATTGATTGCTCGCTTAAATCCCAGCAGTCAGCAGGGAGCTATGAGCTTCCTTCCCGTCAAATGGAAAGTTCATGTCTCCCAAGAGGCAGAGCAGCAGTGGGTGGCTTCCACTGGAGGATGCCATCTGCACAGAGAATGACATCCCAGCCGGATGGGGGAAGATCCCACGCTCTGTGGAGCGTCTCATCCATCATGCTCGTGTGGCTTGCTAGCTTAAAAAAGAAATAGAAAAAGAGCGAGCAAAGAACAGACACACCCACATGTCTGCATTTATAAGCGGAAAGCAACACTTTCTCCAAGAATTCCTTGTAAATTAGTTTATGAGCTGCTCTGAGATTTTTACAGAACACCCCCGGCTCGACTGCTGTTGGTGACAAACCATTCTAGATCACCAAGAGAAGACCCCGGTCTCTGCAACTGATCTTTTCGATGTAATTCGCTCTCCCCCAATGCATCAAGGACAGTTGTTTTACTGCCCAAAACAGCAAATTAATACTTGAGGTATCAAACCCAACACCTGCTTCTGTCAGCTCTTTTTACGGCAGGTTTCACACCAACACACCTCCTCCTCGGGGACCGCTGGCACGTCCGTGCTCGTCTCGGACCAGCGTGAGCCGAAGCAGGGCTGCAGGGTTTGCTGTTGTACCCACCAGCATCAGGCGCTCTGAATCCCAAACAGAGAACCAACACTGTTTTCCCCCCAAAGCTGTTGTTACCGGATTTCATCTGCATGTCCCGCAGCCACGAGCAGAGCAGGAGAGGAGAGGGAGGCTGTTTAGAGGGAGCTGGCGATTCGTTTTCCTTCCTTTTTGAAACACAGCAGCAGGAAATGGAAAACAGGGAGCATCCCAGCAGAAAAGCCACCTCCTTCACATACCCCCTTGCACTCGCTGGGACACTGGCCGAGAACGGCTGGGTGACAAAAGCCCATTGCCCACCCCCTCGGACAGCAGTGATGCTTTGAACCCTGGACCACACGCAAAGGTGCCCGGACTGGCTGCACGTGAGCGTCGCGTGCTCCGACATTCGCTTCCCCATCAGAACGGAAAAAAATATTTCCTGCACTGGGATTGCTGGTCCAAAGGAGGAGCAAGGGGTGTATTTCAGCCTCCTGCCAGTTCACGCTGCTGAACGCTGCTTGAGCCAGCAGCTGTTTGCACGGAATGGGAAGCGAGGAATGCGGGAGAGCTTCAGTAAGCCAAAATTACACAAGTCCCTGAGTCAAGGCAAACAAGAGAAAGAAAAGGCCTGAAGTTGCAGTTCCCTGCCCCTCTCCGTGAATTCAGCAGCGCACAAATATTAAAAGCTGAGAAATTCAACAGCAGAGCTGCTCGTACAGCTTTCAGCCTACCCCCTTGGGCTGCCGCTTGTGTCACACCAAGGGAGCGAGGGTTCGGGGCAGGCAGCTAGCAGAGCCGTACGGGATGGCCGGCTGCGGTGCGGGATGTGTTACACGTCCCGCTCTACCGGCGCTGCCTTTTGGATGCCAGCAGCAGCAGTTCAGCTGCACCAGCTCCTCCACGCTGGCTCCGTCCTGGGAAGATTGGCAGCTCAGAGGGAGCAGCAATGTGTCTTTGCTAAAATCCCATGGACTATAACACTTCACCTTGAGCTTTAAAATGCCTTGAAAATCTAAAAGTCATACCAACCCCTAAAAGCTATGTTTATTCAGCAAACAGTCCTGGCTCCAGTCAGAAATCCTATGGGAGACCTTGCCTCAAATGAAAAAAAAAAAAAAAGCCTGACTACCTGAAGTGTAAACTCAAATATTCCAGCCAACTGCCCTCCTGTTGGGAGGTAATCTGTAACATAGGCTCAGACCTTGAATATGGATTTGTTTGGTCAGATCTTTATGCCCCAGCACAACCTCTGAAACATGTGCCCACACAGCTTTAATCAGGGACTTGGACAGGCAAAGAACTGGCTGCATTTCAGTTGTGTTTCCCAGCAGATTTGCTCCCTGCTCCTCACGCTCCAGCAAATGGTGGTGAGAAAGCTGAGGAGGGGCAGGTGGGAATTAAAGCATCTGAAAGACATGTTTCATTCTCAAACCTGTTCTACTTCCAGAAAGCAGAATTTTCTTTCGCTTTAAATGCAGGATCTTAAAATTCATGGTTCTAAGATGACTTCTAAAAACGCCAAGTCCCTTTCTAAGTTTCTGAACTGAAATTGCCCGTGCTGATAAAAGTTTAAATCATATGCTACCTTGTACCTGGAAAAGAGCGAGCCTCAGGAGCCCTTGAGCTAAGTGAGTTTAAAAAATAAAAATTACCAGACTGGTAAAACAGAAACTTTTCAGCAGGTTGCTCAGAAAAGAGGGTGCCCAGGAGGGATCTGTTAAGTGCCACTACCACCACACGAGAGACGGGACTGGAAGGGCTACAAAGAGCCCACGAGAAAAGATTACAGACGGAGCAGGAGAGCACACAAAGCACCATGAAGCAGCGGGGCTGCAGTAAGCCCGTGACCCAGCGCAGGGTGCACGACTGGAGCAGCACTACACGCACCCTGTGCCACCCTGACCCCAGATCACCCAGCCAGGACCCCCACAGATTCCCCATCCCCCAACATCCGATTTGCACTTCTGGGCCCAGCGCAACCCGAGCTGCGAACACAGCAATCCGACAAGGTTTGAAGCTCTTGCCAGGTAGCTCATACCTAAACACATCTTCCTGTACACGAGCACCCAGCACCAACAGCGAGCAGCGACCCAGCAGTACGAACAGAGCAAGGCAGCAGAGAAGGGTAGTAATAACTCCCACCGCACCCCCCACACCACACACTGCAATAGCTCCCACCGCACGCCCCGCTCTGCCCTCGGCAGTCCTGCCTTCCTCCAGCCTCGGCTGACCCTCGCAGCACAAGGCGGCTGGGCTGACAGCCAAAAGAACAGAAGAAATAAAACCCGGCCGCTCTAAAGCTGGACTCCTTCCACTCAAAACAAGCTTCAGGAGAGCTCCCCTTGGAGGAGAAAATAAAAGACCCAAGCGGAACCAAGCTGCTGCGGATCAGCTGGGCAGAGGGTGATGTCAGGCAGGAAAGCTGGGCAGGGAGCAGCGCGCAGGTACCCCCGAGGGCAGGCCCGCAGCGCGCCCCGCGCCCCGGTCCGCGC
>Ga0181612_170323_pt1 | contig 23615 bp, 18 predicted proteins | sample HoacroProtozoa21_FD_119630 | JGI IMG/M metagenome (GOLD analysis project Ga0181612, IMG submission 119630) | Hoatzin crop microbial communities from Cojedes, Venezuel. Combined Assembly of Gp0051906, Gp0051904, Gp0051908
ATGTATTTTGGGTGTCCCACCTTGAATTAAGGTGCCGCAGATCCTGCAGCAGAACAGAGAACGCACTCCAGTCTAACTGGGGTCCTGCAGGGCCACCACCTAACATTAAAAGTAGCAAAACTCTTTTGGTTTTATGTATGGTTTGTTAGCTGGGTCTGCACCTGGTGGGCTTTCCACCCCAAAGCCGGGCTCCTCATGGGTCCTTTCCTGGAGGGCCAGAGCCAACAGGGTCCCAGGAGCTTGGCGAGGCTGGAAGCAGTGCTGGCTCGCCTTGTGCAAGCGTGCAATATAACTGACGTGACTTTGTGGTTTCCTATCTCAGCTTTGAAATATAGTAAACTCACAAAAGCTACTGTAGAGTTCAGAACAAACACAGGGGGTATGTTTAGTTATTTGTTTTTGTAGTAAAATAAAATATTTATTATACACAGACACCTACTGTGAACAGAGGGTAAGGCCACTGTGTTTTATCTCTAGGGTGTCATGTTTGACTTCCATTAGGGATGTATTATAGACCTGTGGGTTTTCATGAATTCAGAAAGTCCACTTTGAACACTGATTTCAAAGCCTACAGGGGGTGTGAGAAATGTAAGAACACTGCTTCGTAGGAAGGAACCTGTTGCATCTAACAAACACCTTGTGTTTGATAAGTCAGAGCTGAGGTATGCTATAAAGGCGTTCTTGTTTTTTTTTCTTAACATGGTTTTAAAGGAAGATTTCCTATTGTTTGCTTTGCAACTTTAGCCCATCTGAAAGCTCAAGGTGAAGACAATGAATGAGCTCCTGAAAAATGCACCATTACATCAGCATACTTTTTACATTTTACCCTAATTCCCTCCCAATGAATCATACGGGAGGAGAAAACGACTTCAGTGATCAGGTGGATACCCATACATCTCCATAAGTGCCTCTCAGATTAATGATGCTGTCCAAAACTCGAAGTAACGCTTGCGGGAGATGCACGGAGGGGCTGTCAGTGCTGTGTGGTGCTGCAGGCGTGGGGGCTGCCAGGCTTGTCCCCCCTGCATCACCCCCGTGGTGGGCAGTGGAGGGTCGGCCGTGAGAAATGGCTGAAGGAGCTCAGTGCTGTGCAGATCATGGCTCCTGAACAGCCTTTGGGCTAAGCCGATCTGTTTGCAGGAGGAGGGAGCAGACCTACATTCTGCTTGGGGCACAGCTGGTGACGTGGGGACATTGTCTCAGCCCAGTGGAAGGGCTGGAGACAGTAATGGGAAGGCAGAGAGGATGCTGGAGGCATCTGCTGTGAAAGTATCAAACCTTCAGTAGTGATTTTTCTCCACCAGGACACTTTTCCCTTCCATCCACATCCCTGCCTGTGGCTGGACAGCCGGGGAGGGAAGTGTTCCCTTCTCTTCAGACCTATGTATCTCACCATGAACCATGCAATACAGGTGACTACATGAAATGCAAACGCCTCATGTAGAGAAATCAGTACCCCACTCTGCAGTTGGATGCCAGCTAAGATATTTGTTATTTCTCCTGGTCACCAAATTAAACAAAAAACACAAATACTCAGAAGACCTGAGTTTGTGAAACCAATGCAGGAATCATGCAATATTGTTAGAGCCATTTTGATTTAATTCCACCAGATCAGGAGTAAGGATATATTTTGAATATATCCTTACTTCTTTTAGTTCATTACTTCATTAGTTCATTTACTTCTTTATCTATGTTCTTCGTTCTGTTTATTGCTGGTTGGAGAGGGAGTGTGCATGGATTTATTTCCGTAATGATTTCACGGAGAGGTCAAAACCCACTGAATCCAGGTAAGTGCAGGAGTCAGTGGGCTTCTTACAGGCATTGAAAAAGATTTGATTCTGCTGAGTTTTTTTATTGTAGAAAGGTCAGTACAAGAAGTTAATAGTGCCTATTAGGCTGAGCATAACTAGGATTGGAAAAAGCATGGTAATAGAAAATAAGTCTAGAAATAGTCACATGTGCTGCTACTAACAAGTCTTCTGCTACTAACTGCACCTTCAGTTGATGTGTCTGTCTTAAGTTCTGTTTTACTGATACTATTTTGGCTTGTGCTAACATATTCTCAAGAACTTGATTCTCATTTTTCTGTAGATGATCGTGTTTACATGCGAAATCCTGTCCAGTACAATTTTTGAAATGCTCTTAGAGCCAACCTGTCAGGGTTGACTCTTTCAAAGCAGCTGTTTGGTAGAGTCAGCAATGGACAAAATGACTTACTTGTATCCAAATAAAATTGCAGTGGGAATGAGAAGGCAGTTGAACTAGACTGCCTGTAAGTATTCAGTCTCTTTTGTTTTGTTCTGTTTCGTTTTTCCTGGGGATTTTACATCAAGGAAGCAAGCTGCCTCTATTAGAGTTAGTAGCAAAATTCCTGTTGGCTTTGAGGAAACCAAAGGTTCACTTCATTTCTGCAAACTGCATCACACAACAAGTTTTCCGTAGGGTACCTTCACCTTTGGAAACCACTTTGAGTCCTACTACTCACTAATGGGATACTCACCCGATATCCAAGGTTGCTCTGAGAGTACAGGGCTCTTCCCAGGTCCTACACACACTAATAGTACCCTGTGAGAGAGGTTAGCAGCAATAGTCATGGACAGTAAGTCCCGACTTGGTTATGTGCTTCCTGTTCCACTTGAATTCAACCATTAAATCTGAACTTCCAGTTCAAATTAAATATGTCATGACCCATGTCAGATATATGGACAACTTCAGAGTGGAATAACCCAAGGCAATCTGCTCTGATCGTATCATGCCTTAAGTCTCAGCCTAAATCCAGGGAGAATTTAATAAAATAGCTCAGTCAAGCATTGATCTTTTCCTGATGGGTTTTCTTTTTCCTTTCCAATGGTCCTCTTACACACATTGCCCCCACTTCCCCCTTACAAAACAACATTGTATCGTACAGGAATAACCCAAAGTAATTCAGTAGAACTGCTACTGTACCTTTGCTATTGACCTTCTCCCTTCCCATCTCTCATCTGATGACACTGTTCTAGTTTGACAATGTTAAATCATTTTGTTTCTCTCCCTCTCTGCGAATATGCTGCTCTCCTGTTATATTTGTTACAGAAATGTGTAAAGTATTGTAAAATGGGATGACAGTGCTGCAGGAAAAACAGTGCGGTGTTGCATTGCAGTCCAGAACACTTGTAAGCAGAGCCTGGAGATGCTGTTAGAGGTTCTGTCTTACAGTTCCATCCCTGTCACCGTGGTGGCAAGCCAAGCCCAGCGCATGGCTCACCGAGAAAATTCAGCAAGCATCACTCTGACATGACACTGAAGAATCCTGCTGAATATGAGGGACTGGCAATGCATCGTGTGTCAGGTCCTGGGGCTGGCAAGCAGAGGACAAGGGACCAGCCATGGGATGCAAGTCCTGTGGATGCTCAGAGAATGAGACATGAGCATGTAAGAGACTCTGAACTGGCCATGTTTTAAAAATACCCATTTTCAGACATTGTTTAGGATATAACATTATATCTAGTGGAATATTTTAAGATATAACATGCTGTCCAATATAATACAGTACATACCAGACTTCAGAAACATTCATTTTAATTTTAGTCATCAAGCTATAACATTTAATATAGAATCCAGTAGCGTAATCAACATTATTAGACTTGGCAAAAACTGCAGTCAACTGCATTGTCAAAAAATCTGGGCAGTATGATCATTGCTGCTGCATGCACAAGCTGTCCTCCTCGCTGCTTCTTTCCCCATTATTTTGCCTTGAAAAAGTAGTTTCTGTAAGATTGTAGAAGAGGGCATCAAATTGTCGCTTCTGGACTAAGCAGGCGTTCCTGGTGAGAATGGTGTGGTTGTGAAGCAAAGTACAGACCTGGTTTGGGGACCATGGGACAGTCGGCTGCCTGTGAAGTCTTTACTGGAAACACGCTGCAGAGACAGTGGTGAAAACGTGCACTGCTGAATTGATGGTTGGCAAGCTTCACATTTACATAAAGTCCAGAAAAGAGAATGTTGCATATATGACTTTGCTTTAAAAATGAGTCCTTGGGTAAGATCCCTCTCTGATTTGAAACCCTTCCAGGATTTGGAAGAGTTTCAAATGAAATTAAAAGAAAAACAAAGCTCAGACTCCTGAGATCGCTCAGCTACATACTGAAGAGTGAGTGTGAGGGTATGTTTTGTCTCTAAAGAAAATATCAGCGCCTATAGCAGTCAAGATAGTTTATAAGCATGAACATAACTTTGAATAGCCCTAGCTCCAGTTTACCATGACCTCTGCAACTCAACTCTGAATAAAAAGTAAAAAAATATTCCCTTATTACCATCTATACACTAGAAAAGATACTTAAATTCAGTAGATCTGAAAATCACAGGCATGCCTTGTTTCTCGTGATGATGCTGACTGACCTTTTATTTTCATTTTATTTTATTAATTATAAAATAGAAGTTTTTACAGGAATCTAAGAAAATAACTCTTTCCCTAAAGATGCAATGCATGCACACATCAGGAAACACAGGCAGATAGAATATAAGAAGCCTTTTATTCAATGTTTGAAAGCTTTCCTTTGTTTCATTTCTCTTTAAATTTTAACTCTTGCCTGTTTCTTCCCTTGCTGTGAAGTGGTTAATGCACAATCTGATATTTTTATTTTCACAAAGGCAAAATGTGACTGCTCTTTCTCTACACACTGGCCCTTTCACATAGCTCTCCTCACCCTCTGAAAACGGCCTTTGCTAATCTGCCAGCACAAGCTTCCCTTTGTCCTTCCCATGCTATCAGGTATGGTCAGCGGTGTTGGGAAGTGGTGCCAGCGGAAGGGAACGATCATTCTGGAGTATGGATGGATTGTGCACCACTGGTCATGCCCTGGCTTCTTGCCTTGTCCTGTTCCACCTCAGCTGTCATTACACCTCAGCCATGTGTTTTCTTTCCCCCACACTCATCCCATTGAGTGGGCTGTGTACTCTGAACAGTCCAATGCAGATACCGTTTCTGCCTGTGCTGAGAAATTTTGATTGTTATTTTGCTTTATTTGCGGTGCAGTAGAGTAACTTAAAATTTCAAAACCTGAAGCTTAATTGAAGTTGAGCATTTTAGTGTGTTCATCTGCTCTTCTCTCCATATACTTACCTTAAATCCTCAGCTTCATCTCCAAAACGTAGGATGACCTGCTGGGGATCTGTCAACCAACATATGCTGTGGACCGGAGCTCCCCTTGATCCATGGACTCCTGGACGGGGTGCTGTGAGTCCCCATGCCAATAAAGTGGCTCCCAAGGCTGACCTACCAGAGTGACATTGCTGTGACCCAGGGCAGTATCACTCCAAAACTTCTTAGCTGTCAACTGTGTGGAGTTGTGCAAGAAGCATGCTGTAAAAGTGAAAGCTGGTACTACAGCGAGCCGTCAGCAAAGGTCCCACAGTGAAAGGATTTGGTGGGAGGTCTGTGCATGCGAGAACTAAGTGACCAATGAACCCTTCGACTCTTTATGGAATTTTAATGCTTCTGCAAAGCATAGTCCTTCAAGTCCCCATGGAAGGAGTGGGCAGAAGCTTGTCCGTGGCAGAAGGGTCTATGCTATGGTTATTGCTGACTGTAGCTGTTGGATTAGGAGCAGCCAAGGCCAATTGCACCATGGAGAAATGGAGACACATACACTCTCTGTGCTAGCAGCCAAGGCCAATTGCACCATGGAGAAATGGAGACACATACACTCTCTGTGCTAGCTCTGAACCATTTAACTGAAATTGGGAATGTTTATGCAGTGGTACAATGTGTACCCACGTGTAAATGTATGTATGACAGTGAAATATTTTACCATTATTGTACGTGTTTAAAATGCTGGGGAGATGTGGAAATCCTCCAGAATGATCTGTTCTACCAAGTGATCTCTTCTGGCTGTTGCACCTCTTTTTGTACTTGCTCATGTACTGCATTAGTAACGACAGGAAAGACGTGATGTTTAGAAGCCTCTTCAGAAGGACTGAGAGTTCACTAAAGATAGGAAAGAAAGAGATTGCTGTTTTCTGTGTTGAAAAACAGTGGAGACACTGAAAAACATCAGATTGCATTAGCTGAGGAAGTGGCTCATCAGTGGGTGAACCAAGAGAAGGAAAGGACAGACGTTGTCTAACACACTGAGAAAAGGGTTCCATTGCTGAGGACTCCAGTAAAAGGAGCTAAAACACCATAGTGTTGACGAGATTTTTGTTCAGTCTGAGTGCCTGAACTTAATGGACTTTTCTGGCTGAGTGTGTAGTACAGAAACCAGCATGGCACTTCCCGCCTTTGCTCCCTGCACTTGTCTAGGGCTGTTCATGTCATAAATCATTCACAATTTTACTAAGGTTGTTCTTACACAGTCATTCTATATCTTTAACACAAAACCAAGGAAGGGAAAAAGAAAACAAACCTGTATCCCATTTTCCCGGACCAACTTTTCTATCTTGGTAAGAAAATTGTGATATCTAAATCCGTGCTAGAGCCAGTTAGAAACACCAGAAGTATATTTAGTTTCAGTGCTCATACCAGAAAGTCCAAGATTTCTTGTTCTCTTCCCAACGTACCACTTTGCTGGGTTTTTGTCCACCATCCTCCTTCCTCCTCCTTTATGGTCTCCATTTTACTTCACCCCTTTGTATCTTGTCCTGCCCTGCTCCTGGCTGGTTGGCACTGCCAAAGCCTCACGATGGGTAAACTGGTCTCGAGAGTAGTAATTGCTCCATTAGTCATTTTTTTCTGTTCATACTCCACTGCAGCATGGCAAAAATGTGCACAATGCCATGTGTGCTATGAGCCCTCCTCGAAATGATGTGATGAGCTGTGTTGAGTGTACTATCAGCAGTGATTCGCTCCCCATACATTCAATGTGTCTCTATCTATCAGGAGGTAGTTCACTGTCTTCCAAAGATGCTTCTGGTTATACTTGTATATATATATATTTATTATGAAGTTGCTGAAAGTTCTCTCTTCTTTCCAAAATGTATTTTCCTGTAACAATGAGTTGAAAAATACAGTAAATTTAGGACCTTTTCTGGTTTCAAAAATCTTTGCTTCATTTTATATTTGCTATCTTCTAAATGGATTTGAAAGGAATTCTAATGTTAACTTCAAAAATATTTTGATCAAGTGAAATGGCAGTGTGCTATGTGATTAGATACATCACTGGATGATGTGGGGTCCTGTTTGCAAACTGATTTTTAAATATAATTTAAGCATATTGAAGTATATGTTGTTCAGTATAAGTATAAAAGTACCTTATGTACCAACAGTATTGAATTATTAAAGAAACTAGATTAAGAATGGCAAATGGGACATGTGTTACCAAGGAATGAAGGAGAACGGGTTTTTTTTTTTAAAATCTTCAAAAAAAGAGCCTAGCAAGAGCTTGCTAAACTTAGTCTTTAAAGACAACACTGTCTAGAGATTGGGTCTGAAAAAGGTCTTAGTGTCAAACGTTTTCAACTTTTTTGTATAGAATGAACTGAAATTCAGCCAAACCAGATTCCTCAGATTTGGAAAAGAAAGGTTACCTCCCAAGCCCAGGAGAAGCAGCGAAAGTTTCACCCTGATAGGAACGCTTTTGCCAAAGTTATAAAAACTGAAAAGAAAGTAACCATGCTGTAGCTGCATTTATAAAGTGTCTTCATTTCAAAAGGTCTTAAAGCACATTACATACAGCAGGCTGGGTCTGCCAGCCCTTAGCCGTATCTTGCTCATACACAATCTTGTTAAAATATACAGAATTTGAGATCTCAGGCCTGAAGATCCCAAGCAGGAGCACACAGTTTAGATCCCTTTCCATGTCTCTCATGGTGGGAACTCAATGGCAGTAGACAGGGACCTTGATTTTGCTGGAGATTTAGTCTATAACAAGTGGAAGTGTCATCCGTCAAAACCCTGCTGGAGAGGCGTGCTGCCCACCAGTGAGCCAGTTTTGGTCCAAAACTGGACTGTGTGGTTCAACTGTATATGCTCTGCCACAGAGTTGAGGGTACAGAAAATGGGGTTTGCCACCATCTCCATTGGGTGTTGGTGCTGACTGGAGCCCTGCTAACACAAGCGAGCTCCTGCATCCCCTATTGACACAGAGTTTTTACTTAGTCCTGAGCTATCAAGACATTTGTTTTGCGGGTTTTCTGCATTTTTACCTTATGCTTAAAGCTTTCACTACTCCATTACTTTTTCCAAGACTTCTCTTGGCTTTAAAATAATTCCGTTTTCTGCATGAGTGTCTCCCCTAATGCTATACATACATATCTATCCCATAGATGGCACTGGAATTTCATGTTTTTTTTGTTACATTTTTGCCTAGATTTTCCCTGTTTTGAGGGCAGGGATTTGTTTTGCCTATATTTAATGAATAGGTTTTGACTCTTAGTTGTTCCGAGTTGTTTGTTTGTTTCCCCCCCAGGAATCTTGCAGAGTTCTCAATGCAGAAAAAAAAAAAAAAACAAAACCCAAATCACAAAAACAACAATGTGTTTTTTTCCTCCTATTCTCTCCTGGATTTGCTTATACCTAGTGTACTTAGTTCAAGAAACTTCTTTTGTCACAGTATATGAAGAAATGCGTAGATGAAGGGAACACTTAAAGGTGACTGGGTACCCTCGAACGCTGCAAAATCTGGAGGGGAAACAGGCATCCACAGTGCCTGATCTCGTCCCTCTTCTCCTTCTTTAGGTTCACTCCTTACTATTGACTAAGGGCAGAGCAGGGTAAGCCGATTCCCTGTATCCACATTAAACTGAGAATTTCCACTTAAGTAATAAGATTTTAATTACCCAAGTCAGAATTTCATATTAAACCCTAATCTGATACATTACCAGTCTAAATTAATGTCAAAAGGTGTCTGTATAGAGACTTTCATTCATTTAATGACTGTTAGTTTGGGGCTAAACAAATTATTTGCTAAAGTCTCCAGACCGCTATAGAAATGGCATTTCCAATACTAATAGAATTTTGGTTTCCAATTAGTCTTCTACTCACCGCAAAATGTAGCGTTGCTGTGATCAGTAGCCAATTTACTGCAAGCATTTCAACGACAGGGTGTTGGGAAGATGTATTCTTCAAGTATTTTTGTAGTATGTCAAAAGGAATGTTTGTGTAAAGGGTCAATTGATAGCACTGTAGCTAGGGTGGGATATGGAGACCGTATGCTTGGCTATATGCCTTCATTATGCCTTCAAGAAAACTCTTGACAAAATTATTTTCTTGTCTAACCCAGAATAAGCAAACGCTGATCTCTCCTTTTGAAGCTGTTTTCTACAAAATTCTTATGATTAAAAACACTGATTCATGTTTTTTATCTTTATTAGTAGTTTCATCTTTGTCTTTGGTTAGACTCCTCATTCATGCTATAGAAACCAAATCAAGAACTTTAAATGTTATTTTATTAAGTAAAATGAACCTTTCCATAGTATAAAAACCCTGAAGTCTCTTAGAGCCTTGTAACCACAGGTCCATACAAAATTAACTCCAAAGTCCTGAGAAAGGGTTAATGCTCGCTGGCAGTTTGGCCGTATTAGAACAATTACAGTGATTCATTGTCTATGTCTAATGGCATAATCTAATTGTAAAGACAGCAGAGTGGGCGTTGGAAAATATACAGCAGCCCACTATAGTCAGCGTGAGGCATAACAGGAAACGATTGTGGGTGTTAACCATGTCACAAATGGTTGGATTAAATGCTGACTCCACAGCCGAAAAGCCAAATAAAGATATGGGAAAGTGACCGTATGTGTTTCAATAACAATTAGGAGACTATCTAAAATTGTTTTTAGCAATAGAAAGGAAAGTTGCAGTGAAAAGCCTACCGCAGGTGATTCTACTTAAAACTGTATTTACTATCTTTCTAATGTGTTAGCCAATAAGTAAAACTCTTCCGAATAATTTGCTATGATTCGTTCAGAAAGGCAGGTATTTTACATTGAAATAAATAGGAAATATAACTCCTGATTATGATATTGTCATTAAGGTACTTATTTTCAATTAAGAATTTTTATTAGCTCTCATCAAGTTGAGTAATGAAAGTGCCGTAAAATATACTTCCTTTCCCACCCAGCCCGCTCCCTCCTGGCCTTTCTACAAAGGCCTCACCTTTCTGCAAAGGCAAGAAGGAAAGAAAAGGAAAAATAAAAGAAGTGTGTGAGAAGATAGGGAGGGAGGGAGGAAAAAAATTGCGATTTACCAGTGCCCTGAGCTTGTTTTCCTTCTGCCCCATATGTCAGCCTGTTTTCAGCCCTGGAGGTACAGTGCAGCATGGCCGCAGGGCCAGGTCCTGCATGAGCCCCCGATGAGCACATTGTTGCTTCTCCCTTCCCTTCCTTAGGGAAAGGGCTGCCCCCCTCCATTCCCATTTTGCCGAGGTCTCCTTGGCTGGGCTGTGGACCACCATGAATAGTGCATCAGGGCTGGGGCTCCCTTTCAAACCCACTCCAGAGGCAGCCATCCCACTCCCTGAGGAGCAAAGGGTCTGGTTTTAGACTGGGTATTCCAATAATGTAGTGAAAATGGGCACGATCGTTAAATTTCTTTTTATTTTTTAACAGTTTTGGCCTCTTGGAGGAGCTAATGCAAAGCAAACACTTTTTTTTTTTTTTAGTTAACGGCTTTAAAAACACAATAAACCCATTTTGATTGTAAATATCTTTCCAGCTACATTTTATCAAATGATCTTACAAAAAAAATCTGCTTTATGAAGTTATGATGATTTAAATTGTTCTTTCTCTCGCTCTCTCTTTCTCTCTCTCTCCTTTTTCACGCGTATTCTCTGGAGGATCTAAAAATAAGCCTCTAGCTATACAAGTCAGTGCTCCAGGTTTATCCCGGAGACTAAGCAGTATTTCACAAAATACCTTTATTATTTTCTGGGGTTCCTCTGCACTGTGTGAAACCTCCAAGGTTATTTGAGATCAGGCGTGTAAGGAAAATGGACACATTTGAGGCAAGGGTTGGGAGGAGGAATTTTTGAGAAGCTGTGCTGTATAAATTAAGAACATGAATGTATATTTTTCTGGTGCTTGGCTTACACTTTCTGTGACTTTTGTTTGCTTCTCATCAATCTAAAAAGTATCAGTAATCAACTGTCGAGCATGAAGGTAGAAGGAGTTGTATGAAATTCTGTGTCTTGTCTCTTAACAAACACCTTCAGCCTCCAAAAAATGGGGTTTTCATATTTCAGATGTAAGGGCTTGATTCTACATCATTGACCTTAACAACAGGGAAATTTCTGAGTTCAGCTGGCGGAGGAGAAGACCTTAAAGAAGAGTATTGGTTCAGCCAGGTTTTGTGAGATAACATGACATCATTGTTAATATATTTTTTCCCTGAAGGAATTTGAAAGTACACTCCTTAGGTAAGCGTTTAAGTAACTCGATGTAAAGGGTTTGTAGTGATGAGGTAAAGAAAGGAAGATCAAAAGGCCAGCAGGAAAGGCTGATGGATGCCCAAACGTCCTTGCAGAGCCCTGCATCCTTAAAACAGTATTTCACCCCTGTCCAAATACAGCTTCTGATGGAGGTCGGCTGCCAGTCTATTAAAAAACAAATAGCAACCCAGCCACGCAAGTTAAAACCTAACTGAACTCTCTTTATTGCTTACAAATGTGAATAGTATATATTTCCTGTGCATCTATCTATATCAAGACTGAAAATCCAAGTGTAAAATATAACATGGCTGAGGATATTGATAGAAGACACAGCCTCATGGTACCTGGCATCGGCTCGCAGAGACACGGAGCAGGAGCCGTCCCAGCTGATGAAAACACCACTGTAGCTTTGCAGAGTTACTCGTGACCATGGGACTGTGCTTGTCCCTGGGAGGAGGGACACGGCACCCGTGCTGTCCTGCCCCAGCAGGCGGGAGGTGACAGCCCCACAGACACTTCCTTGACGAACTAACGCGCTTTTATTGCAGGAAGAATAAAACAGAATTTCACAGTCACTTGTCTTTGCAGTAACCAGCTTCTCACTTCCTCCAGCACTCCCCGGGGGTTCTGGGCTACTTCAGGTGTGCTCCTCTGTTTATGGCCCCGCAGCAGGATTGGTTTTCCCCAAATCCCCTAAATCTAGCTGCTGGGGTGGGTTTGCCCAGCGGATGGTGACTGAGGACGGCCTTGTGATGAGACTAATTAGCTCATTTGTGTTTTGCCCCATCTGTGAGCCACACTTTTGGGCCCCAGGAGCAGGCTGGGCACGCGGTGCTGGGCAGAGGGTACCCACGGCACCAGCCCCTTGCCAGCACACGGGGACGTGAATGTCCATCCCTACTGAAAGGGGCTTCTTCCTCGCTCTGCTTCTCATTGCTACTCAAACAAGTGACAAAACAGGTGGGGTTTACTGCTTTTTTTGTGATTTGATTCCTAAAATTCTCTTCTCTATAAAGGTACAAGGTGAGGACATCAATGCACAAAATCCTTTCCCTCTCCTTAACACAGCAGCAAGAGAAGGATGGAAGGTACAACACAGGAAGTCCACCAAAACCCAAAGGCCAGGGTGGTATTTGACTCCCTCTTAAGCATCCTTTCAGGAGAGATCCCACTGGGATAGGAGATTGTCATCAAAACCAGCAAGAATGTTGCTTGCCCCTCACGTAGTACGTAAAATGAAATGGAAACTAACTTAACTTAGATGCCCCAGTTCAGGTTTGCAGCATCCTTGCACAAACAGAAAGTAGAGTTTGTTGTTTTATTTAGCCCAAGTGCAAAGCAGAGATGGCCGTTTGCACTGCAAAGGTTGCAGTGTTCAGAGGAGTAACCACTGATAGCAGCTTTAGAGTTCCCAATGGACGTAGGACTATTTTTCAGGTGGGAAGAGCTGACAAGCATGGGTCTAGCTGAGAAACAAAGCCTGGTGACTGCTTTCTGAAGCAGAACTTCGTGCGAGTTTCTTGCTGGCGCTGGATCTGTGGCCGCAGTTTAACGTAGCTCTGCCACCAGGAGTAACGTAGCTCTCCCAGAGGTGTGAATCATCTGAACAGAAAATTGGCAGCCATTGATCACTGAACTCTAAAAAATATTTTAGTATTGGAAACCCGTTGTGCAAACTCTTCCCAAATTTTGGTTTTCCTGCATGGCTTTATAACACTGTGAGACCCTTTTATTGTCTTAAATTGTCCAAAAGCCAACAAAGTGCATTAAAAACGGGGCGTGTCCAAGGTGCGCCCCTTAATTGTTGCTCATGCAATGGAATGAGTCTGTGTTTTGTAAACGAGCATGCATACCCCTTACGTGATTTACTATATACCTACAGTAAATTTTCTTGCGGGAGATTTTATGGTGCCTTGTTGAATCGTGAATGTTAAGTCAAACCTTCCTATAGCCGAGGAAAATAGAAGCCAGATCTGCAGAGGGAAAGTAACAAGGAGGTTTTGTTAATGTGTATTCCTGCTCATGGTAAGGGAACAGTAATTCTACCCTAATGAAAATTAAATTTACTACCTTTTGTTTGTAGTTGTATCTTAAAAAAAACCAAACCCGCACACCCTTGTTAATCACCATGAACAGCTCTCTTCAACCATCAGAATGACAAAGGAGCACTAAAATGCTCTGGCCACGTTCCAGGTGAAGGGGCTTTTTTGAGGACTATCTGAAGAAAATTCACATAGCATACTTTTTTCTATGGGAAGCATGTTTTTCCATGATTCATAAACCTGCTTTTATCCAGTCCATGAAAGGACCTCTCTCCATTATGTAGACCAGAGCTGACACATTTATGTGCAAAATTGCTGGAGCATTTACACCACTATTCATCAAGGCAGTGTCTGTGCTCCAGGAGTATTGCAATCACCTGGCACAATCAGTTGAACACACATGCACAAATTCTTGGAAGACTGTGTTATTATAACACATAACAAAACATAACAACTGCTGTAGTACTGGGCCACGAAGTAAAAAGTTGCTTTTGCTTTCTTAACTGCACACACCAATAGGAATTAACAACTGTCATTATATTACTGGTGCAATATTGAATAATAAGAGATCTGTGTAAAACTGAGAACGTCAGTTTGTTCAGGAAATTGCTAATAAGAAATACTCTTTTCATTCCCAAAGCCACCAGCTGAACTCCAGGCTGTGCTGCGGTAGCTGGAAGTTACACCTACCTGACTGGTGGTATGTTGCCTGTGCAAGGTGAACACTCATTTTTCTCTTTATTACAAAATATTTTATCGCCATCCCCTATTATCACCCTCCTCTGGCCACAGGCAATACTTTCTGGATAGACTTTCCCATCGGTCCGCTCTTTGACACCCGGGTTTAGGGATGCCATCTCTGTCCCCCCCTATCCGATTCTGCGCTTCGCAGGCAGCTTCAAGGTGATGCTCTAGCCGTGAGCGTGGTGAAGGTGCAGAGAGCCAGGCACCCTTCCTTTGCTGCTATCTCACCTCATCGTGACCTCTGGAAACGGCACACGTTGTCTTCTGCTGAGGACAGAAGAGCTATTTCTCATGCATGGGGAGTTGAAGGCTTGGCAAAGCTCTGCTGACCATCCTCCTAACTCAGAGACAGCGCATGAAGACCTAAAACATGAGCTGTAGCACATACAAGAGCTTTTTTAGAGGACTGGAGTCTCCACACAGTTCCCACTGCCCTGACCCCAGCTCTGTTTCAGACCCAGGTAACTCTGACGCCAGCGCTCATCCAAACCAGTTCTGTCCCTGTTCTGGGAGCTGGGATCACCTTGCCCCATCAACATGATGTGGGTGGCTGGCATGGGGCACCCAGGCATGTGAAGGATGGCGTGGGTTCTCACTGGGCTTGCCCAGGGCTGTCCCAGGACGTGGTCATCGGCCTCCCCAGCAGCTGGGGGTAAGGAGCTGCACGTGCAGCCGCTGGCTTGCCAGGCTACAGTAAAACACGAACGATTTATTCTGCAGCTTTGGGGTGGTCACTACCTCACTGACAGGTGACATTATACCCCTCAGAACGCAGCTCTGTCATCCCCAGATAGTATGGAGCTGGATCTTGAAAACATGGGGGAGGGAGGTATTTAGCTTTCAAAATTGCTGCGGTTGTCAGGTGAGAAAAACATTTATTTTCATGAGGATTTTCACTGACTGTACTAGCGAAGATTTTTAAAAATTGTCTAAATAAGTATTTACATGATACTGTAACCCAGAATGGTTTCAAAGGAGCCTTTATGATCTGTCAGGTCAATAATCTGCATTTTTAAAAGTCCCTGAATACATATTTGCATGATCTGTATTTCAAAAGCTCTAGTAAATATGTATTTGCACAATAGACCATAACAATCTCTTTTAAGCCATCGTGGTCTATATATAGTGTTAATCCTCATATATTCCGAAGGAGTTTTATTTTCCAAAATAGCTTTTATTAATAAGATGTTCAGATGCTGTGGTTCTGAGGGCGATAGAAGGATGTAATCAAAAGGGATGAGGACGGCTTTTCATGCAATTAAAAACTGATTTAAAAGTTAGGCCAACAATGTAAGCAAGCACTTGGGTTTACAACCCCCCACGCCCCCCCCTTTTAGCCCACGGAGTTTCTCCAGAAACCTCCCTCTTTGCAGATTGTCTTCTGCTTTCTGCCCTGTTGCAGGCAGACCGTATCCTCCCGAGCAGCTCTCTCTGGCAGGCAGCCGGCAAGATTTCTCACGAAAATCTTTCTGTTGTGGTCCGGGTGGGAGAAATGGGGCAGAGAGAGGGGCTTTGAGCCAGGGATCCAAAGGATGCGTTAGAGCGATACAGTTATGGATCCAACCGTTTTCACATGAGGGTCTGCTTTGACCAAGGGCTTGTTGGTGTTTCAGTGTTAGCCTGGAAAGCAAGACTGGGCATGTCCTGTATCAGAGGCATGGTTAGGTGTGAGATGCGAGTATCCGACGTTGTCCTCTGGCCGCTTTGCTTCGAGATTTCCTCTGCCGCACGCTGGGTCTGACCCTGGATGGTCTGGTCCTCGCGTCCCTGCGTTGCGGCCAAACGCAACGACTGAATTCTGTGTCCTTCCGTTCTCATCAGCATTTTCAACCATGTTTCTTCATCTCCACCTCAGCTGGCTTTGCGAGATGCTATATGGCATGAGCTGATGTGGTTTTCCTCGACTTCTTCTGGCTGGACATTAACTAGCAAGTTCATAATTTTAAGTCACAGCTGGAAATGGGCATCAGAAGGAGGGGTGGGAGTTGGGGTTTTATAGCAGAAAACCACATATGTTCAAGCCAGGCATTTTTAATTCCAGTTAACTTTGCAGTTGATTCATATGAGTCTCTTCAACATGGACATTTGTTTGGTTTTTTGAGAGACATTTGGAATATTTTTTTAAATTTAGAGTCTTGTCCTGACTGCATATACTTACACAGCAAGATTTCAATCACTGTGTCGAGGCCTCGATTTTCACTCTCAATACACTGTATGTGCTAATTTATGTGCAATTACATTATCAGAAACAGAGCAGAGGTGAATGTTGTTTTATTACCACTAAGAATGTTATTGTGAATTTATCAGTATCCTGATCATAGCAACATATTTCTATAAATACCTGATCCTGAACTTCCACTACCATCTGACATAATCAAAATTTATTTGATGGGTAAAATTACAGTGGATTTGATGACTTTAGTTTTCTTTGCCACAGACAGATATTCCATTTCTCCAGCTACGTATATTATTTGTGATTTTTCATATGTCTCACATTGAAATAACTTATCTTAGTGGAATAGCTTCAATCTGAGGGCTTTGGTCCCAGCAGCCAGCAGTCCACAGACCACAAATTTTGGTTTGGATGTGGGAGGGCAAAACCTAAATCAATAAACCTAAACAAGTAAACCTAAAATAAATAAATTAAATAAAATAAATCCTCCGTCCCCAGATTTGGCCATCCTGCCTCCTCCTCGGCCGAGCACCTGGCACAATCAGGAGGTTTCTCTGCTGCTCCTTCTCCTGCTCCTCGCTCGGGCATGTGGTGCAGGTAAGAGAAGGAGCCTGCACATATTGTTTCTGTTTGTGGAGGAAGTACACCCTGCACTTTCCCCGAACATAAATTCAGCCAAAGCGGTATGTCATTAATCAGGTGCAGAATCTGGAAAAATCATACAGAGACTTTGTGTCTTTTATTAAAAGCAGCAACTTCCAGCTGGTTAGTTTGTTTATTGAAAACCTTTTATTAACACTGTACCTCGCAGAATGTGAAGAACAGGACAAAATGAGATTATTTCTCCATCCACCTCCAGCTCAGATTTTCTGCATAGACAGTTTGGGTCATGAACTGTGAAAATACACGTGTTGGTGCCGTAGCCTACATGGAGCGTAAGTCTCTCAGATCATGGGGAATGGTAAAACACGGTACCAGGTATTTCCAGACTCAGAAGGTTTCCTTGCATAAATCTGAGTCAAAGATTAAAATCAAGCTTCATAAAGCTCACCTGGCTTTTTCTATAGTGCTATGAAACACCACCTTGGCTTCTACGTATTTGGCTTTGGATCACACGTGGGTGCTTTGCGGTGGAGTCGCAGGGGAAAGTCTCACCCGGTCCAGTATCATCCCAGCCCCAGTGCTGCACAGAGGAGCAGAGGCAGCAGCCCCCCAAAACCCGCCCACGTGCAAGATCCGTCATTTTTCCTACGCTGATAATTGCCTATTAACATAATGCAAATTGAAACCTCTTTCCTAAAGCTAGAGCCCCGGTGCACGAAGATTTTCTTGCTCCATTAAAAAGACAATTTTGCCCGTGCAGTAATGGAAAACGTCAAACTCAAATAGGAAAGTGGGTGCCTCGAAGTATTTCATATTTTACAGGAATATGTTTTAAGTGAAATACTGCCTGACAGATAAATTACATTGGTTTTGCGTATGTACCCGGCTGATTTAGTGCTACCAGCAGTGCAGATGGTTGGCGACAACTTTGTAGGTGCTTAAACATCTTAGTACATGAATGCAATTTTTGCACTAATGCAAAACACTTGTGGAATGACCCCTGCTATGTAATGTTTTCCATTGAGAGAACTGATTTGGACTTACAGAGAAAAAACTAATATACAAATTACTTCAGGTAACCTGTAGCCTTTAAAAAGAAAAGAAATTCAATTATATCAACTCTCCGCAACCACAGTTTAATGAAAACAGAAGACTGAAATGGTCTTTCGAAGTTTCAGAACTTACAACAGATCCCTGCTTATTAGCAGAGCAGTTGTACTAGCAATTTGTTTTTGTAATTATGTTCTTTGTGGTCTACACAGTTTTCAAATAGTGGTGCAAAAAGGACAGCTGGAAATACTGCTAGTTGCTTACCTAATCCCCAGCGAGAAGAAGAATAGATAACAGTAAATGAGACTGGATGTAGGAAGCTAAATTAACAGTCAAAGCTGAGATTTTTTTTAGACATAGTATACTTCAATGTATGCATTAAAAGATGGAGATGAAATGTATTAAATATCAGTAGGAATACTCGTCCCTTTGATTACATGAATGAAGAGCAGAGCTCATTCCCTGGCTTGAAACACCCCAGTCTCATACAAAGCAAATAATGAGCTTGACCACAAAACACGGATATTTCCCACGAAAAAGTGAAGGCGGAGGTAAAATGGCCGCTTATGGAGTAACAATGGTTCTGCTTTCTAGGCTGTTTATTCTCAGAAGAAACTGCACAGATTTGTGTTTAAACTGTGATTTGAATAGGCTTCAAAGGCGGTCACTTCTCCAGTAGCAGCGTTTTACCTGGCCGTGGGGAGCTGTGCACGCATCCTGGCTGGAGGCGGCGAGGCTGAGTCTCGCGGGAGGCCTGGAAATATTCAGTTTTAGAAGAAACTCAGCCAACTTTAGAAAGTCTGGAAATACATATATTCGAGCTCAAGGTTCGCACGGCCACACAATCAGTCTTTGCTCGAATATCCTTCCTTCGGTTTTCTGAGCGCAACTTTCCTGATTTAATTTGTAGGAACTGTGCTGGCGCTCGCCGTCAGTACCTACATCTCTTCAAAGCTTCAGTGTTGAAGGACAGAGGGCACCTGTAGCTGCAAGCTGTGGATGCACCTTCCCTCCATGGATCAAGGACCACCAAGGCTTTGAAATTTTAGATTAGCAGGGATTTTACCATCGTCTGCGTAAGTAACCAGCGAGCCAGGCTACTGGTGGGTATCAATCAGCATTTCATTATGCCATTTTGCATTAGCTGAGGATGTGACCTGCACTATTCCCTCCTGCAAAGCAGCATCTCGTAGCTGCCATTTTGTTGAAGCTATTAAGGTAAATGCATGATGGAGTGGGGAGCTGACATTTGCTAGGGGAAGCTCGCAGGAGCAGCGGGCAGCTCCCAACCCTGTGCCCGCAGCCTCCCTGCTTGCTGTGGAGGAAAGCAAACCTCCAGCGCTCATCAACTTCCTTTCCTGACATCCACTTTTTTCTTGCATTTTCCTCCTAGATCTTGGGATGAGGAGCTCGGCTGCAGAAAATCCAAATGCACAAAGCAGAGCCCAGGGAAAATTCTCATTTTACCAAAAGCAAGAGCCAAGCGAGATCACGGTGCTGCCAGCTCGTGCTCTGGCTGCAGCGCGGGTGCGGCAGGATTGTGCGAGGCAAACCTGAGGTCAAACAGCGATGAGCTCCAAGGGCTGCGTTTATGATCCTGATCCAGAACAAACTTAAGTCAAAGGAAACGCTCACCTTGGTTTAAAGGAAAGCCCTGAAACAGTGCCTTTAAGTGTATTATTTTCTGAATGCGTCCAAAAGATCAGAGCAGTCTCCTTGGAAAATTCTTCTTTTCAGCTCTGCAGTGGAGCAGGTCCTTTGAGAAATAGCTACAGGACTTACCTGTTACCTTCATTTTTAAACCCCTAGCTTTCTCTAACTGAGTGTACCCATTCCTTTTCAAACTGACAGTTAATGAACAGTCTGTTAAAATAAATAGAGTCCTTTCACTTCCCTAGAGATGGGGAGGAGAGTGCTTGCTCCTAGCCTGTAAAGTTTGGCTGTGTGGGAAGGGGATCTTCTGGGTTTGGTTTTTTTTTTAGTGTTGAGGGAGCCAATATGAAGTGCATTGTATTTTCCTTGAGGACTTCGCTGAGGCCAGGTAAGAAAAGAACAAGAGGAAAGCCACTTGATTTTGTGCCTGGAGCAAAGCTAAGCGGTTCAAGGCCAGAGTAAACACGAAGCAAATGAAAAGGAAAAAAAAAAAAGGCTTGAGAGAAGAGAGGTGCTGTGATTTAGCAATGAGCAGAGCTTGGAAGAGCCAGAGGCTCGGTTGCCTCCCCCCGGGGATGCCCGGGCTGCCGTACCCGCTGGCGCTGCCCATCTTCCCAGCTCCAGGCAGAGCCGCATCCAGAGCCAATTTTCGTGTATTCCAGGGATGCTCCGTCACAGGTTGTTTCCAGCTCCGTCCCGCAGCACTGTGCCGGCAGTAGCAGGGTGTTTCTGATCACCTCCGCAAACCTGGCTATGTTCCACCTCATGGTCTGACTCCAGATGGCAGGATGAGGTTTTCTTGGTTTGATCTGTACTACAACAGACTTTTAAACAGTGTTTTGTTGTGACCATTTCCAGCTCTGAGCTGAGCTCTACTCTCAGAAAGATCACTGCTCAGAACAGCAGAAGAAAAGGCCCCCAAACTGTTGAGAATTGAATGTAAATGGCTTGGGGGAGGCTACACTTGGGGTTTGGCTCTTGTTTCATCTGTTCATGTTTTGGAGTTATGTATGATACAGAGATATCAGAATCAGATATGCTGGAGACATTCAAAATTTGTATGGACAAGACGATCTGATCTAGCTGAATCTGCTTTGAGCTGGAGGTGGGACGCTACGACCTCTAGCCATCCCTTCCAATAAAATTCACAAAACATAAAACCTCAGTATCGATAATTTTAAAAACTGACTTGTGAGATATCAATTTCGCTCATATACCTTATACCAGCAGGTATATGCGAAGGTATAGGTTATGCACAGCATATAAAATCCCTGAAAGGCAAACTTGTTCTGGATGTTTAGTCCACCAGGCTGAACTATTAAGGACACTTTGGGGAAAAAAAAAAGAAAAATAAAACCACATGATTTTCTTTCCTCTGAACTCACATAACCAGAAGAGAAACAGGCAATAGTCATGGAGGATGGTAGCTCCAGAAGAGAGTCAGTCCGGATACTCAAAGTGGAAAAGATTTTCAGGATTATAGACCTATTTCTTATATCCTCCTTGCTTGCAGCTCCCCTGCAAAAGGGAGATGAGAAGCAAAGGTGGCTTCTCCCTCCCTCTGGTTAAGGAACGGGTGAAAGTGCAGCAACTGCTGAAATCTCAGCACAAAAAAGCTAATGCACAACCCAAATAGTCTGCAGTTGGAAACCAGCATAACTTTCAGGGAAACCCTCTTCTGGCAGTATTAATCCTATTTCATGCTGTTGCAGCCTCTTAGACCATGGTGCTGCAAGTTCGTGAAACAAGAGCTGAAATCACACTCCCATCAGGTAGCACTTCAGCTTGCCCTGAAGAGGTGAGGAGCTGCTAAGATGTTCGTGTGGCATGATGCATCTTATTGCACATGTTGCCAAGTAGTGTATGGATGCTTCTGAAGTCCATCAGTGGCTCCAAGTTTAGAGGCAGACGAAGACTTCTCAACATTTTTAAGACCTTTGTAGGAATAATAGCAATATTATGTTTGGTCTAACAGTAGAACTCTGATGTAAAGAGCCTTGGGGAAATTTAATGGCAACTTCTTTCACTTACATACAGCCAACTCACTCCGATCTCATTGGACCTGCTCTGAGCAGGAGGTGGAACTCCATTTGTTCCCCAACCCCACAAGTCACCCTCTAGCTTACCACTTCTCCTGATATCTGCTCACAGCATTTCATAGTTTTTCTGGCTTTGACCTTTGCATTGGAGGTCCCCAGGGCTGCAGGGCAGGAGCGATGCAGTTGTCATGGTGTAGGGTATGTTCTCTGGGGACATTTCTAAGCAGAGTTCAGTTTTCTGCCCCCCAGAGAATGTCTTCGTCTGTGCTTTCCTGCTGTTACTCCTGTCCATCTTCTCAGCAGTCAGAATATGTAGCTTTGATCCTCCGTGTCGCTCCATGAGTGCAAGGAGAAGGCAGGAGAAGCCAGGATGGGAAACACCTCCCAAGATTACTCAAAGTCAAGGCTGGACTCTTTATAGGGAAAGCCAGTCTCAACTAAGGTGTGGTCCTCACCCACACAAACGAGGTCACAGTTGTTATAAAAATCTTTAAAGAAATGTTGAGCAGGAATAGTCTGCTCACAGAGTGAGCCCTGTGGTGCTGCCTGGAGGGCTGAGCATCCTCTGCCTGCTGCTCGGATCAGACTTTGGCGCTCTGGTCAGTGGGAAGACTTGGGTCAGGCTGCGCACAGAATTTCCCATAAAGAGTCCCATCGGTGCTGGCAAGACCTGAGCCTTGTCCCTAGGGTGGGGACTGCTACCCCGACAAAATTAAAGAGATCAGATTTACAAGGGGGATAAAGCCGAAGCCTCCCCTGAGGCAGCACGCCTGCTGCCACCTTGGAAAGGGCTCAGGGATGGGGATGGACACTGCGGCTCAGTGCTGGGGGGGCTGATAGTGCCGGTGGAGGGCTCCCCCCCTTCCCCCCTGCAGAAGCAGTGTGCCATCTCCCCCAAAAGCAGCCTCGCTGGCAAGTGCCATGCCAGCATCTGCGTGCCAGCTCTGCAGGGCTGTGTGTGCCGCTTGTGATCCATCTGCAGAAGGCAGCACGTGCCAGTGGCTGTGCGCAGGGTGGGCTGTGATGGGAAGTCCATTAGAGGAAAAAGTCTATATCATAATTAAAAAAAAAAACAACCATATTTTTTCTTGCTGCTCTGATTTTTCCCTCTTTAGTTTAAGATTCCCTGTTGGCTTTAATCAAACTCAGGCAAGATTCACGAGCTTGGTCAATTTAGAGATTTTTTTCGGGAAAAAAAACTGCCTGTTTTTTTTTTTTTTTTCAGTCCAAAGGGAAAGAAAAGGAGGTTTTTGCCAAGCAGGTTTTCCCAAGTTCTCATAGCTCTACATTATGTGGCTCTGTGTCTGGAGCAGGCTCCAAGCTTGACTTCCAAACGACCTGGAAAGGGTCCTAAACCAATGTGGCTGAAGGCAAGGGGGAGCTCAGCTCAGCAGATAGCTGCCGCACGAGAGGAGGCAGAGAGGAATCCCGAATTGTGAAAGCTACTTTACCTCCAAAAGGCAGAAAAGCTCACAGACTCCAGGCTTGTAGTTTTAAAGGTATTTAGTGACATTGTTTTCCCTACTCAAAAAAAACCCCCAGAACCAAACCAAAAAAACCAGTGACATTATTCTGTCTACGTCTGTGCAGAAAAAAAAAAAAAAAGAGTGATAAATACACCACTACAATTGCTTTTTACCTTCCCATTGCTCCAGATATTGAATCTAGCCATGGTTGAATCCCAGATGGTGAAGCATTTAACTTCATTTTCTAACCTCTTTTGGGGCTCAGTTTAATTTATTAAGAGGTTACTCTCAGGACAGATCACACGACACATAAGTGTAAATTGAACCAGGTATATCTGTGATTTACTAACTGGGTGACTTGCAAGCTCAAAAATAGTAGTCCTCTAACAGACGCTGCAGCTGGACAGAAGTCGTGAGTGTGTGTGGAGAGGGCAGGGATCGAGTCCAAAATCTTAAGGCTTTCGTTGCCTGCAGTGGTAGCACATCTCTTGCTATCTCTCCTCTGA
>Ga0181612_104265_pt1 | contig 23610 bp, 14 predicted proteins | sample HoacroProtozoa21_FD_119630 | JGI IMG/M metagenome (GOLD analysis project Ga0181612, IMG submission 119630) | Hoatzin crop microbial communities from Cojedes, Venezuel. Combined Assembly of Gp0051906, Gp0051904, Gp0051908
CTTTCCTAAAGAGTCTGTAGCCATCTATGACAGCATGCCAGTCATGCGAGTTGTCCCACCACGCTTCTGTGATGGCGACCAAGTAGTAGCCGTCCTGCTGTATAATGGCTTCCAGCTCCTCCTGTTTATTGCCCATGCTACGTGCATTGGTGTAAACACACTTGAGCTGGGCTGTCAATCTCACCCCTGGCCTTGGCACACCAAGCCTAGGCTCATCCCTAGTGAGCTGGGCAATATCCCCTTCCCCCTTTGAACCTAGTTTAAAGCCCTCTCAGTGAGCCCTGTTCCTCAGGGTCTCACTGGACTTTGGCTAGATATGGTCATCCTAGGCTCAGAACCCAGTCTTTCCAGTCATCCTGCAGATCATTGTTTGTTCACCATTTTTTTCTGCCTGAGCATTATCTCTGACGCATATTTTCCAGCCTTTTTTCCTCACACAGTTGAAATCGATGACACCTCATAAACAGCTAGCGAAGAGTGATATCTGACATATTTGAAACCTGAAACATAGGTATTTGAGAAAAGCCTGTGATATAATTTCTGTGCATTTTCTATCAATTTTCTTGCGGTTTATTTCTCCCTTAAATTTCTCTTCACTTTGCATTTGTTCTCCAAGGACACAAAATAAAACCAAATACTGTGTTTCTATTTTCATTCAGCTGTTTGGCCATAATTACAACTCTTTGGTAATGTAATACCAATAGCTGTTTTAGGACTGAAAAGAAAATCACAAGACAATGCCATTATTTTTCAAACCATGTAGCGGTAGGTTATCTTCGATGCTCTTTTCCCTGTACTCCACTTGGAAGATCCGCAGGCAGCAAAGGTCCTTTTGGCAGGAGGCAGACTTCTGTAGGAGGAAGCAAAGAGAGATCTGTTAGTAAGGCTGACTCCTTTATCTCTTTTCTTAGCCTGGGGGTGTGCTGGAGAAAAGAAAGGAAGTGACATAATTGACTTTGATAATCTCTCTGGTTGGTAGATAGTCCTGGGGGAAAATGACTGAATAGTGTTTGTTAGAACAGCATCATTCCGAGGCCAAGCAGAGAGAAAGAAAGGGGCTGCGAGCAATGCTTTTAGCCAAGTCTTTGCTGTACTCAGTGCCAGTCAGGCGTAGAAAAAAAAATCTTAATAATTTGAGAAACATATTCTTTTAGTCCTGGACTGCTTCAATTCATATTTTATTTTTCAGCCAAAAATGTTAAATACTTGTATCGATCTCGTTTGTGTATGTGCCTGTGTGGTACTACTATTACAGCATGTTAAATGACACATGCTGGTGTGATCAACTTAATTTTGTGCGTATCAAGGTCTTTCTCTGAATACCTAATTACCACCGCAATTTTCCAGTCGAAATTAGACACATAACGCCTGTGGACCGTACATGTAAAGAGCTGATACCATTTGTTGCTGTTGGCTATGGGAGGATACACCCTCCAGAACAAGTGAAAAGAAATAAAGAAACAAAGGCAAAGCCCAAAAGCTGTCGGAGGATGTTTGTAGCAGCAACTGCTGTGGAGGGAAAGGGCAAGGGTGAGGTGGGCGAGGGAACTGCAGCTGCAGTGGCCGCGGGGGTCCAGCGGTGCTGGGAGATGCCAGAAACCCATGTGGCATTGCACTGCTGTTGGCAAAACGCTGACATTTCTCAGGCTATTGCCTGCCATGGTTTTTATTCTAGCAAGGAATAAAAGGAGCTTTTACGCAGGTAGTAAATATGGTTTGATGTCCAGGAACTGAAATTCTCTGTAGTGTGTCAGCAGAGATGCCACACGGCGAGAGCTGCAGCGATGCTCTTGTCAGTGCAGTGCAGAGAAGGTCTAAGTGTTTCCGTGTCGCTGTGTAACAGAGTCTGTAGTACCTGCCTAGGTGATTAAGGGAGCGTAGCAAAAGAACCTGCTTTCTTATGGAAGGCCTGCGTGGTACAGATCAAAGCAGGTAGATAGCACAGATATTGTAGAATTATACTTTGCAGAGACCTAATCTGTAAACCTTTCCTGGTCACAGATGAGAGGAACAAAATTCTCAATTAAAAAATATAGAACAACCGAAGTCACCAAAAGACAGTTAATAATGACCTATAAAATGCATGCAATCTTCCAGTCAACAATATAAAATTTATTTTAAAAATTTAACCAAGAAAGACTACTAGAGGCAAGAGTCTCTTTTACAAGGGTGTCCTGGCAAGAGGGGCGGCATAACAGTCAATTATTGCAAACAAAATCCAGGTTTCTTAATTAAAATACAAAATACTGGCTCTGCTGTGTAGGCTGTAATAAGTTATGTCTTGAGAAGACTGTAATTATGCTGGCGCCTGCTCATGCCGCCATAGTTATGTCTGTCACCATTTCCATTATAAACCCCATTTTTAAGCAATTTATAACGTAGCCATAAAAAATAATTTTAGATTGAAACTTGGCAAAGTAATTCTTAGACCAAAAAGTTTTTTTCTTTTTTTTCTTAATACAAATAATCTGTTTGGTCATCTTTATGTTTTTTAGGAGAGCACTAAACAAGCCAGAAGTTTTATGGTTTTGAAGCTTTCTGGCCATCCTGTAGTATAAACATATTTTCTTTTTTCATCTGCAAGAAGAGGATCCTTCATTACAGGAATGGATTTTAGTTCTTCAAAGGTCTGTAAATACAGGAAAACAAACTTCATGATTCTTTACAGAAACAGTGAAGACTGATTAACTTTGAATTACAATGAAGAAATAAGAACAAATAGAAATTAGCTGACCTTGGGCTTCAGAATAAATCACTGCAAAATGTTTCTGCCATGAGACTGACCTCAGCTTTCCAGACCCCTTCTCATGCCAGAGGAAGATGTGGCCAGAGCCAGAGGCAATCACACCTCAAAGGTGGACAACAAGGCTGAGCCTGAAGCTTTCCCAGCAGCCCATTGCATCTGCTTCATCTCGCAGTGCTCACAGGAGGATGAGGAAAGTGTCTGTCCTAATGTCATAGAAATTTCTTGTTACTTTGTCCCTGTACACATTTTATAATCAAAAGGTGATAGAGAGGAGCAAATGAGCACAGAAAATACTAGTTATCTGCTCTGAGAAGTCGCCATGAGAGGGTACACCTGTGCTCTTGGGCTATATGGAAGTAAGCCGTACCCATTGAGCACTGTTGGTACAACAACTGAGTAAACTAAAGTGGTTTACCATGTATCACTCCAATCTACCCTATGAATGAACAAAATCCAGTTTATTTTTGTGATGCTGAGTTTCTAGAAAGGCAGATACATTTTTTTTATGAGCAGCACTGAAAAACAAATAGTAAACCCTATGCAAATATCATTACGAATCCACTTCCCAGAGGAAAAGACTCTGCAGTTCCGGTCTGCATCTGTAACTGTCTTCTAATTTACATGGCTTAACTAAAATTCCTCCAGGAAATACCATTTGTTCCAAATTAAAAGTCTGAATGCTGAGGAAGGAGCACTGAAGGTAGTAAAGCCAAAGAAGCAGAAATGAAGGACTGCTTGTGTGTCTCTGCCATGTTTAGGCTACAGTGCAGTTTCGGATGCAAAGGTTGTGATGTTAATCATGCTCCTCTTGCCTAAGCCTGTTTCCCGAGGGACATGGATTATTCTGTTTAACATCATACGGATCCTTTTGTCAGACCTTCGGCTACATAAAGGAAAGTTTAGCAGCTAAACTGATCTTTCAACTTTGATGTACAGGTTTTAGTGCAAAGTAGGTAAATACCTTCTCCAATATTATAGTTTTTCTCAACCACTGTAACAAAGCTCTGAGGGAAACAAATGGGTTTCTAGGCCAACAACATAAACTGGCTTCTTACTTTATTCCTTTGCTTCACCGGCTTAACTAACTCTGGCTTGAACAGAGTCTTGTAGTATATTTTGGCAACAATTGCCCATTTTTGATTAAATAAATTTCACCAGCTGTGGGCAGTTATAATCACTTTGCAAGATAAAGGCATTATATGCTAGAAGGGAGTACTGTCTAATGAGAGAAATTCAGGAAACCAGTATTTTAAGAGTTTTTCTTGACTTCTGTTATGGCCGTTGCCACCACACTGCTACTGTGTGTTGGCTAATTGAATAGACCCGACCCTGGATGGTTTCTGTGATGTGTTTACATACTAACCTGTCTCAATGCAACTTGGTTGCTACCTTCTTTTGCGTTCTTATGATGATAATTTAGTACAAAGGCACAAGATACAAATAATGCCCTTTCTGCTCTAGTATGGAAACAGTGCCAGCAGAACACCATTTGCTAATAATACCAGAGAATTCACAAAATCCCTGGTATTGTACTGCTGCTTCTTAACTGACTCTGATGTTGTCTGCTTTCCTGAAAAAGCCATCGTGGTGAAAACTTCACAGCATTTTGTGGCTGGGTTGCTGCCAGTTCCTCAGGTGGGTCTGGGCTGCCTCCCTGATGGATCGCCATGCCTGCAAAAGTCCATGTAGAAAGATCAGTAAGCACACCCCAAAGATTTTTGGGTGCACACAGTCTTGCAATGGTCCCATGCACGTCTTTTTGTTTTGCAATCCTCCTCCAACAGCAAGAGATGACTGGTCTCTCAAGGACTGCGTGATTCGTGGTAGGACTCGCTTAATTGAAAGCGCTGGAGCAGCAGCTCCTCTTTCACTGCCCGAGAGGCCAGCTGATCGCTTACAAAAGGGGAAGAATTGCTAAACAAAGGAAGTCATTCAAAAAGAAGAAAATAACATCTGTCTACAGATATGTGGGGAGGGAAAGAAGAAATGTGAAAACAGAGGCGGTGGGGGAAAAAAGGTTTAAAATTTAAAAAGCTGAAAAACAAAGGCCACGTGGGATCAGAGGGAGAACATCCAAATGGTTGACCAAATGTAGAGAGACGTAATGGGAAGAAGTATAGGGAAGAGAGAGAGAAAGAGATTGTGTAAAACAAAGCACAGGAAAAAGGTATAAAACCCCCAAACTAATTTACAGAGATCGAGAGACTGCTGCATCATCCAGTTGCCAGCAGAGGTGCTAAAGCCACGGCTATAGAACTAGTAGCAAAATACTCAAGAGAGGAAATAAATCCTATATTTAGATAGGTAGAGTATTTCACAACATAAAAAACAGCGCAATGAAGCTACCTACAAGGCCTCCGTTTAGGAATGAATTTCTATGCACAATTGTAGTTGAAAGCAGAAAGACAGCCAGCAAGAGGCAGAAGAGATTCCCTGAAAAAGTGCTGGGGCCAGCCCCGGAACACCACAAAACTCTTCTGGCCGTGCTGCAGCCAGCAAACAATGAGACCAGCAGGTACCAGTCTGCAGCTGGGGCATGATAAAACCCTTCCACAAGCTGAGCCAAGAATAATCTTCCTTATAAGTGCTATGCTTTGCTACTTACAAACGTTGCTCTTGTCCAAGTGTTTTGTATTTGACTCAGTGCAGTTCCTTTTTTTCCTTTCTTTTTTTTTTTTAACTAATTAGAGGCTTATTGTAAATCAAAGGGGATTTCTGGGAGCTTTTTGGGTTTGTAATTTATGCAAAAGACAGCACTCTGATGTCGGATCGTATTATTAATTGTGTATTTTGCAGTTTCACCTATTCTGAAGAGTATGCGTGAAAAAAGTTTTTCTGTTTTTCCCCAGTCCCTGAACACAGTAAGTTAAAAAAGAAACTCTTCAAGAGGATAACAAAATATTTTTTTTCCATTTTCCTAGTGTTAAAGAGTATATTTTTAATGCTACAGACTACTCTGTGCTGATAGCTTTACAACACTGTGCATGTACTATGAATAGAATAAAATTCACAGATGATTATAACTTAAAGCTGGAGGTCTTTCCGTAAATTTTAAACAAAGTGTTCTATTAAATGCCATCTATAAAATGCTTGATGACTTACCCCCTAGGCTGACTTGTGATTTTGCCTGAGCTTTTGAAATCCTGGATGAAAAACGGTTTTGCTACAGGAAACTGATTGGTAACTGAATAAATTTCACTATAAGTATCGAACACTTCTACATAGCAAGTGTTATTTTGCAATGCATTCCTCTGCCTGCAGCACAAAATAGAAGTACTCCCTCTCCATAATGATTATTGATCTCCAGGAATACATGTGAAGAGTATAGAAGTCGGGTAAAACCCCAGTGTTTATCCTAAAATTCCCCTGTGGTTAAGGAGCGCAGCTGTCTTTGTGGCTCAGGACAGCTCTCTTGCTGTCCTGATATGAAGTTAAATAAAGTAGTAACATTGAACAAATTTTCTGTTCTGAAAATGGTAGCGTTTCTGCATCTGAAATGATTCCTGTCTATCAATTGGTAAACGGTGTGAGATCATGGGGAAAAAAAGGGGTTTATGTAGATATGCAACATTTACAAATATCCTAGTCAATTTATGTCTGAACTACCAATTTCTGCAGCTAATTCTATTAATTTTCACACTGTGTCCATTACAAATAGAATTCCCTTTGTATTAATAGATGTATCTTTCATTGATACAGAAAAATATGTTTGTGTTTATTTTATTTGTTTGCAGGGTAAGAATACAACCTTCATAGAACATCCAACTCAATAAAATAAAATAAAATAAAATAAAATAAAATAAAATAAAATAAAATAAAATAAAACAAAACTAAGTGAAAGATGTCATACACGTTTTGTTGACTGGACATTTGGAACAAATGAACACAGGCATACTTCTGTGCGAAAGCTTGTATGTACACCTCTTGCAGTCCACACCATTGTAAATCCAACTTAGATACAGGTAGTATACCAGGTATGCCTACCTATGGTGTCTGTGTAACCTTTCTAACCCAGGAAGACTTGTTTTCTTTTCGCTGGGGAATCTGTAATGATTTTCCTGCTTTCATGAAACCTTTTCATAAAAGTCTTTTCCCATGTACCCTTTGCAGCAATAGCCTTGCAGAGAGATAACAAGGACAGGCTTCCACATTTTTAATGCTGGATCATCTGTTTATGCATAACATTGCTGTGAATACCAAATTTAGCTGGTCATTAAGAGGGAAAGAGCCAGCACAATCATTCAGCATGCATGCATGGGTTTCAAATTTAGACTGCAAATATCTTGGAGAGGGTTTGCATTTTAGTGTGTTTTGTCAAACATTTACAGAGAACCATTGCTGTGGGAAATCGCTCTCAGCTAACGTGAGATTGAGAACCCAGAGGGATTTTGCATTCAGTAGCCATCCACTAATTTCTTATATTTTGAAGTATTGCTCACTGCCCATAAAAAGAGTTGCACCCTCAATGACTGCAGTGACCTGCTGGGTAGTTGTAAATTCTTTCACTGTTGCAGTGTTATGATCATTGGAATCCAAGACTAGTGAGAGCTGGATTCCCGGGTTTCATTACTTCCCTTCTGATATTTGCTTTAAGGTTGTTTAGGTTAGTACAAATATAATGAGCTCTGAATTCACTCATCATATACATATATGCCACATTATTTAGAAATTCATGCAACTGTTTCCTATCTCGCGCTGCCAGGGGTGCCTGCGTGGTGCTCTGCTGCTCTCCTGCCTCTGAGACCCTGCTCTCCACGTGCCCGCTGGTTACGTCCTCCTCTCTCATTTTAGTTTTTCTTTTTTTTTTTTAAAGGACTGGTTAAGGGCTGGTCAGGTGATTTCTTATGTTGCATCCAGGTTGAACATCTGGGGAAGGAAGAAGGTATATCTGTGTGTAAGTTTTATATTTCAAAATTTCAGTTTTAGACACAGAATAAAACTGGAATCTCTGGGGCATCTTGTTCAAATCTATGGTTTCGATTCTGGGTCAACACTTTACACTGACCTCAGCTGTTACTTGAATTTAAGTGCATCTAAAAATGGTGTGAAAATGGCATCTCTTTTAAGTTTAAATATTATGTAAACAACTCAGAATAATTTTTTGTTGTAAAACTTGAAACCTAGATCTGAGGTGACGTTGAAACTGAACTGTAGCCTAAACTACATGCAGATATCTGTTCCAACCTATTTTTATATATTATCAAATAAAGTATCTTGACGTGCTGAAATTGTATGTGGTATTTTTTCTTTAGAAGTAAATTGATTCATAGTGGAAATATGAAATGGGACCCATTAGCTATTACAGATCCCTTTCATTTCTTTAGCAAAGGTTTTCCTTTTGAGAGCTGACTATATCTCCCATATATCAGATATCCATGTTAAAAATGATTATTTATGGGACATAGGTTTATTACAAAAGGACATTGCGTTCATATTAATAAAAACTATATTTATATTTTTGTGTTCTGGTCAAAGAAACTTGGTGCCTCATTGTAGGGCAGGTTAATGTAAAAGAAATCCTTTGTATTTAGGTTACATGTTTGGTTGTGGCTCCATCTGAAAATAACAGGAGCTGTTTTCGTCAAACCTATAATTACTAGTTTATATGTTTTCTTACTCAGTTTCTGTCTGGAAAAATGTTTACAACATAAAAGCACCCTCAAACTTGAGGGCATTTTTGGCTTTTTAAGTGAGAAAAGACTCCAGACACTCTAGTGGGATAATATAGGAAGTTTCTATTGCTGGACGTACTGATGGGCTGAAGACTGAAATCCTCTGAGCAATCAATCCACTGGCTTTTATGAATGCTTAGGGAAAAAAAGGAAATATATTGCTGGAAAAGAGAAATAAACCTTGTTGCAGGATATGTGACGGCCAAATTAAAAAAGAAAAGACATATGTATGGTAAAGTCTCATGTATCATTACAACTGCCTGAGAGGGACAAGTGAAAGCAAAACAAAACCAGGAAATAATACTTTTCTTTTAACAAATGGATTATGAGGGAAAATCTCAATGAGGAAAGAAAGCGTATTCTGATTCTGAATGCTTTTCTGCCAGGAATAGGACTTTTGCTAAATAGCTTCATAATTAGTTTCAGTGTTAATTCAGCAGGTCTAGTCTGAGATAAATCCTTCCTTGGTAGAAGCATTGTCTATTACGCGTACTGATTTATGACAGAGAATCAGCTATATTACAATGATAGCTGGACTAGACTGTAAATATACACTCGGACTCACAATATATGAGAAAAGCTCTTTTGTGCTTAATATACTAGATAAATTGTTCCTGGCTTCTTAGGGTGTGACTATACTTGCTGTCACACTCCCAAGTTTACTCAAGAACTGTGTGATTTGCTGAGTAGGTGCTAGTCATGCAAGGGAAAACCCGACGGGATGCATTTTGTATACCTGTTTTTTTCCTTAAAGTCATGTATTAACCTTTTTTGTCCTGTTTTTCCCCGCCCTTCACTAAAGGAAAGCCTACTCAAGACCGATGGCAAATTATAGGAGTGGGGAAAATGACCGCCAATAATCTGAGCAATATGAAATTTAACCCTGCAATTTTGTTTTAGTGAGAGAAAAACACCAGTTGCTGGCTGTCATACAGTTCTAAGCTGAACTTTAACTTCACGGGCAGCAGCTTTAAAATCTATTTAATATTTCTTATTTCTTTGGTTACACTGTTTCTTTCTCCAGTTAATAACAGGTTGTGGGATTAAATCTTAGCTTTTGATATTTGCTGGGAAATGTAGTATAGCGATTTATGACTCAAAATGTACTTTGAATAAATTATCATTGCAAATTACAGTTTATGAAAGTTGTGACTATAACCATAATTACACCATTGGCTATGCACAACTTGAAATCTCGCTTGCTGAATAAATTTGTTTTCATTCAGATTGCATTCCCGACATTTTTAGAAAAGAGTGAATCGAGCCTCACCGACAAAATTTCCTACCAAGTTTATTAAAAAGGTCACCTTTGTTTGTTAAACTTACTTAAAATACATACATTTCTTGAATTAATTGGATGTTATTTTAGTCTGTTATGAGAGTTTCCTATTCAAGTTTACCAAACTAGAGACTCCTAAGGAGACTCACAAGGACTTCCACATTACGCCGTGCCTTTAGCTATCTATACATCCAAAAATTGTTCAAGTTAAAATTGATTCTGCAAGCTGTTGGGAAAAAAACAGCCGATAGCCAAAAGTAGGTGTATTACTGTAAATTGGGGGGGGAGCGGTTTAAAGCTCTGTCTGGCAAGAGAAGGGTTAAGGACTTTTTTGCTATACCCGTTTCAAATTACAATGAGAAGCCTCTTCTTTCCCAGCAGGGTTGTGCTTACATTAGTCTTTAGATCTCTCTTGAAGAGAGCTGTTATATTTGTGCCTGCTAGAGTTGGAAATAACAGTTCAGAAGCTGAACAGGGTTGAATGGATTTACAGAAGGGTTTTTTTTGCGAGTAAATTCATGGCACCACGTTAATTTGATTAGTAAATGCTTTAGAATTACTTTACACTCAAGCGATTCAAAAGATGTTAAACTTATCACCAGGCTGCTGGACAAATATGTGTTACACCTCCAAGGTACAGATCAAGACAAATCTGTGACTCAGGATTTTATCTTGGGAAGAGCGCAAGGTGTACGAAGAACTCAGAATAACGAGGGAAGATAACTCTGGGAACTACAATGTGTCAGAAGAACAGCTCTTGCTAATACAGCTCCCCACCAAAGACCTGGTTATCTAACGTTTATATAGGAATGCCTAGGTCAGCTGACAAAATACTGGTCTTCTGCTCCATAAATGCAGAAAAAGCGATAACAACAGTGGAAAATTGGAAGTCTGAATTTCAGCTTTCTTAGAAATAACTGCAACCTGACACATTCCATGATATTTAAACAGGGTGGGGGGAGAGAAATCACCAAAGATGTTACGTTTAGAGATGACATTGACATGAAGAATAGGTAAATTTTGTTTTTCAGCCACTGGGAAAGCAGACCTCATAGGAACTCAGAGCAAGTAGGAGAAAAGTTTTTTTTAATATTTTTTTTCCCTGTTCTTTTTCTTTTCAGAGATGAACCTAACTGCGCTCAAAGCTTTCGTGGGCTTGCTCTGGAATTGCTGGGTTCTGGTGGGTCACGCACAGGGAGGTTTAGGAGACAATCATGTCCATTCGAGTTTTATTTACAGGAGGCTGCGGAACCATGAGAGAAGGGAGATTCAGAGAGAGATTCTCTCTATCCTGGGTTTACCTCACAGACCCAGACCGTTTTCACCAGGAAAGCAGGCTTCTTCTGCACCTCTCTTCATGCTGGACCTGTATAATGCCATGACAAATGAAGAGGACACTGAGGAGCTGGAGTATTCACTAAAGGGATCAACGGCAGGGGAGAGCAGAGGGATACGGAAAGGATACCCTGCCTCTCCAAATGGATATTCACGGAGAATACAATTATCTCGCATGACCCCCCTGACCACACAGAATCCTCCCTTAGCCAGCCTGCACGACACCAGCTTTCTGAATGATGCTGACATGGTCATGAGCTTTGTCAATTTAGGTACGTGGAAAATTTTTTTTGTTTCTGCTCTCTTTGACAAACTGTTAGCCTGATCTTGTGAGGGGCAAACCTCTCGGCTGGACTGTTACCTGTTCTAAAACAGCAGGATTGGGCCCGGGCTGCTGTGCCACTGGTAAAAGAAAAGTCGTACTGATGGTAAAGTAGCTACGTTGTAGGTGGCCGTGGAAAAAGATTTTTCTCACTGTTTATATAAAGTCAGTTTCTATAACTCCCCTCTGCTGGCTTCTGTTTTCTTTCTTTCATTGATGTAATGAAAATTCTAGCCTCAGGCCAGCTAACTCCTTTTTTTTCAAAATCCCGAAAAATCAAACACTTATGCCTATTGCTCAGTTATTTCCTTCACTGTTTTGCTTAAAGCTTAGACATGAACAAACATCAGTTGTTAATATTTTAAAGCCTAGAATGTTATGAAAAGGGAAAAGTTAAGCCATTTCCGAAAGAAAAAAAAAAAAATTTCTAAGGTTATTTAGGCTTCTTTTTTTCTGCTGGTAAGAGTCAGTTTTATTATCTTTTCAGCTGGATGGCTAGATTTTAAATAATCTGTTGCTGTTTCTTTGTTATTTCTATTTAATAACCACAGACTGTGTTTTATTATACTGCCATGGTGCTCAGAGTCTGCAATGATTCTTATTTTCTGTGTCATAAATAAATTAAATAACACGTAGCGTATTAAAGACCAGAAACATGCAAGCAAAGAATTCTTTTGAAAATGATAGCAATTCAGACACAAAAACTGGTAAAACTAAATTATATTGGCTTCTGAGTATAATAAACATGCTTACTAGTTACATTGTGGTTGAAAAAGCGTTACAAATTTCTTTAATAGAAGGCAACTTAAATCTCATTAAGAAAGCTGCAAATAATTGATGAAATGTATTTACTATTTTTACAAGTATTTTAAATGCTGCAGGACTCATAAAGCTAGCAAAAAAACCCCTTCTTGTTTGATCTGAACAGCAAGAGGTTTAGTTGAAAACTTAAAGTTTCTCAATAAGCTGGTACAAAATCTGATAAACTCTTGCTTTCCAGGATAGTACTTTATATAGAAACTTTTTAAACAATGGCACATGTTCCAAAATACCTTCAGATTATCACACACATGCTCTACCTTTTATGTCTACTGGGTCTTTAATCCTTTCTGCAAGATTAAAAATGTTTCCGAACACTAAAATTCTAAAACACTCGAGTTTCTAGGAAAGTGACACCCTGGAGTTTAGTTGTCATAATAATAAACTTTTCATTAATTATATGGCAGATCAGGAGGCATTCAGTTCTGAGATCTTTTTCCCTAAAAGTAACATATGTCCACAACTCTAAATACATTTGCTTGTTGCTCTTGCTCATGAAATAGCAGACTAGAAGAAAATGAATTCTATTTTCTGAAAATGCCTTTCTTATCCTTATAAAAGAGTTACATATTATCTGTGTATTACATTTAAGTTATCATTATATGCCTCAATTTACCCAGAGAATCTGGAGTCAGCTGAATTTAAAATGGGAATGTTATAAAGGAAAATAGGAAATGCTCTGATCTCCTAAGCATTTGTCAAGGCCCTGATGCTGCAAATAATTTCCTCGTGTGTCCTGAGAAATACCTTCAATAAATATGTCGCAGATCATTTCTTCAGCGGCCCTGAGGACTACTTACACAGGACCTAGCCTTTGATTCCACAAAACGTCTTTGATTTCAAGAGGACTTCTTGCAGTGCAAGAGTAGAAGTCTTTGAAGGCTCCGTGTCAGATATGTCCTAGCCTGATCCTGCTGCGCTTCCCCAGACAAAAACCCTCTCTGGAACAGTGCAGGTTTCCACTGAGTGTCTTACCTTGACTGGGAAGTTTCTAATATTTGTCCCATTTTGTTGGGAAGACAGTGTTGCCTTAAGAAAGTCATTTTGAGAAGTTAAAGCATATCTTTCACCTTACCCTCTAAACTGGGAAAACTGGGGGTGAGAAGCTTTATTTTGCTAGTGATTATGATTAATAGAAGCCATTAACTTACAAAAAAATACTGTGTCAATACCAGGTTTTGTTTGGTCTCCGTAAAATTAAAATGTGTCTCAGCTCTAAGTGAGGCTCAGTCCTAATTCATTTCAAATACCCTTCCATACATGTTGGATATTGTGGTTTATTACACATTCCACCGTGTAACATGTCTAAGAAATATTGATGACCCATATAGATTAGCTTCAACATTTTTATTAAACAATCCTATGTTTCAGTATAATTAACATAAAAATGAAATAAATCACAGAAGCAGGTAACCATTTTATATGATTTATGCAGTATAAGATCGTGACAGACGAGGGCAAGCTCTTTTAATGTATAATGGGGAAAAATATGCGGTGATAAGTGAATGCTAACACTGTACCTTAAAATCAATAAATGCTGATGCTGCACAGTAATAACTCAAGTGGTTTGAGATTTGAAGCCTCTGTCAACTTGCATCAAATTAATAGTATTCACCCCGTTCATACTTGCACACCATTAATTACATAAAGTGTAATTATGAAGCTTTATTAATCATCATGATATTTTAAAATGAAACTTTTCTATATAGTTGTAGCCAGCTGTAATAATTTAAGATGTATATATTAAAACAAGAAATATGTAGCTGAGATGTTTGCTAGGAATTATTAAGCATAAGATTGAAAAGGCTGAATAAGATTAAAAATAAAAAATTGACAATAATTTTATACTGAAGAATAAAAATTGAAACTTATATGCTACTTTAAACAAAACTCAACCTGTCAGAGTTGCAAATACCTCACTTTCAAAAACAAATTTAAAAAAATAATCAAGGGAACTGCAATTATAATTCTGTCAAGTAACCAGTGAGGAAAACAAGACTGCATTTACTTGTCCTGAAGTTAAAATTGTAAACACCTGCTCTTTATACTGGAATTTATACCAGAATTTCCATCTCTTTCTTTCTTGAAAGATATGACAAGACAGAGACTATGCCTTGTCCTGCATTTTGTATAAGTCTGTGTGTGTTGGCAGCTCTCCATAAATATTAATGATTGTAGCAGAAGAGTTAACTGGGGTTGGTCCAGCAGTCAAAGGATAAATCCTCCACTAAATACACTGGGGTTTTCAAAGATCTGTTTATATCACCTACAAGTTCAGGACTTTGTTTTCCTCACTGAGTGCTTTTTTATCCTGTTGTTATATTTTATTATATTGTTGCAAAGCCCTGACTGTTTAGAGTTCTGGCATCTTCTTTTTGGCTGGTCTCCCAAAATGACATATAGAGGATACCCTGTTCCTCAGAGAACAGGCAAATAATACTCATGTAGTCCTACTCACTTCTCTGCTCACTCAAAATTTAGTTAGGGAAGGACTTTGTTAAGATAAATGTTAGTGTTCCCACTCTTCACCTTTCACCAAAATAGGGGGATTGAATAAAAAATTTAGTACAACTGAGGCTTGGAAGAAACAGCAGCGCTTTTAAAAAATACGTTTGAATATTTCAAGGACTGAGTTTTCCATTAGCATCAAAATGATCATTAAATCCCCTACACTTCAGTGTTCCTTCTCATACAATTCAAATGGCCAGTATTTTCATTTGTTTACTACCCATCTGTAAATTTTTCTCTAAACAGATTGCTGCATTTGCTAAGCAACTCTGTTTTCTTTCTCCATGTTTTCCTATGAATTGGTATGAACTCTCTATAAGACAGGGGACATACATATACGAGTTTTGTGGTGTTCTGTTATGTTTTCTTTCTTAGCATATAAAACTAATTTGAAAAACTGAAACGTGAAGATCACTATAAAATTTATGACCCTACATATGCTAATTTAAAGAAGGATACAATATTATGGATATTTTTAAAGTAACCAATGCAATCCAGAAAGACACATTTTCTTCTTCACACACAATGTGATTCCACAATCTTAATTACAATAATTCCCAAACCACACATGCTGTGATCCGTTCTTAAATCAGACACTGAAATCAAAGGAAATTTTGCCTGTCTGAGGCACAGAAGACTGTTCATATTTCTCCACCTTCTTTCCCCCAAGTTTGTACACTGTCTTGAAGATTATATTCTTCTTTAAAACCTGAATCACCAAGCATATACATAAATTCACAAGATTTACAGGCCATTGTGTTCACTGAAGAATGCTAACATGGCAGAGAACTGTCATACAACTACTTTGAGAAACCTACAGTAGATCAATCGACACTGAAGACCTGTACAAATATGTTTTTATTACACACAAAAAAGAAAGGATTCCTAGCTGCAGTCAGACCTTGAGCGTATATAGTAGCTAGTTTCTTAAATTAAACTAATTCCGTTTCTACAACCTACTGCTCGCAGCTAGCATATCACCAGCGAAGGATATGGAGTGCTAAGCTATAAAAAGCCAGGAGCTATGGAAGGGGAGCTGGGTTTGAAGGATACGTGCAAAAAAAGGCCTCAGGATCATTAACTTCTCTCCTCAAAGCTTAGGAATGAGCACACTCTCTTTCTTTCTTTTCCACAGGATTTCAGATGTTGCTGTCTTAATTTTAACCTTACGTGAATTTCCTTGGCTGTGGTACAGTTTTAGTCCGTAAAATGCAGGCTTGTAATGAAAATATTGACACAGCCTTAACTGAAGTGACGGAAATAGTTCTATTATCTTGCCTTGGACAGAGGGGTGCTATTACAGAGATAAAACTTGTTAAATAACAAATAGACACCATGTCTTTATTTGTGGACTTGGATCAATACTGAGAAAAAATGAGAAAACATTTGTGAAGTTTTTTTTGAATGGCAACCCAAAGTCAATAAGATGATATTTTTCATTCTTTCACATAAAATTTAAAGCAAATTAGATCAAGTGGGTCTCTTTTAATCTTCAGCCAATACAGACCTCACTGATGTCTTGAAATCCTAAGATTTTTTTCACTTAATAAAATTTTAGTCACCCAGTCAGGGCAGTGAATGAATTTATTGTGACCTAGGTACACAATCAAGCATCAGAAAAATCTATTAAAGATGAAATAATTTTCTATCGTCAAAAAAGAAAAAAAAGACAGCTTTTTGCAAAATATGTTTATTTATTTCTAGAACAAAAGAACTTTACCCATGGGATGACGTTCCCTAAAAATCCTCACCCAATCTTTGCAATTCATTAGGCACTTTTAACCAATTTCTGTGCGATGACAGAGCAGGTTGTTAGGGATTGTTTTTGATTTTGAGCAAGAAATATTCTCCATATTCCTTTCTGGAATTACACTACATTTGTTGTTTTATATTGAAATATTTTATATTTCCTTTGAAATCTCTCATGTTACATGAACCTTATGAACTATATAGCTCTACCTCAAAATAGGTTTGTGTGTGATCCATAAATATCATCTAACAAAATAATGTTTTTATAACTGTCAATTAATTTTTTTGCCAAAGTTAACACTTTAAATCCAAGTAAATTATTGTATCTACCCAGCCAAAAAAATGTCAAGCTCTCCATTAACCGGAGTATAAAACTGTCTGACTTTCCTTGCCGACAGATTTGAAAGAAATTGCAGATAACTGAAGAGAAACTGATTTAGCAGATGGTTAGACGTGCATGGTGAAAAGCTATATATATGTATGGATGTACAAAAATATATATTATTAATAATATTTTTCCCATTGGGAAGAACGGCTGACCCAGTTCCGCTTCTTCTCTAGAAAGTGCTCCTTTCCAGACTAAACACAGACTTTGGGTGGGGTTGTGGGGACTGTATCTATTGTGCAGTACATATTTTCCCAGGAAAACACAATCTCGGAGTGACTCTGGCTAGCCATGAAAGACAAAGAGGGAGGCTTGTGGAGACGCCTCTGTGCGGAGGGTGTTAGGGGAGGAATCCGCCTGCCGTGGGCTGGATGGAGATCCTCTTGGTTCCCTTCCTAAAGCCCAGTTTACTTGCTAAAATAACAGCACAACTTTGGCACATGTATGATCTCCCACACTTATTGTTTCTGTTATTACTTTCTCTGAATGTTAAATTATGCAAAGATTTTTGCCATGGCTACCTGCCTACTTACTGCCTGAGTTATGCAGGTAATTACGACACGGGCAGATCTTTTTTCTTCTCTTTTTAGCCACAGTGGTTCCTTTCAGCTTGCTTTCATAGGCCCACAAGCTAATGGAGTTTTGCAGAAAATTGATTGATTACAGTCTGATCATTCTAGGTGTCGTCTGGTGTTTCCACATAGCTGGGACTGAACAGTTTATGAAGTGCCAATTGCAGCCTCCAGCTAAAGAAAGGCTCCCCAGGGCTTCAGGAGAGCTCTGGCTGCTACCAGACTTTATAATTATTTCCCACACTTTTCCCCCATCCTCTTCTACTTGTCCTTTCCCTTGTCTCTAACCCCCGCCGTCTAGGCAAGGTCACTGAACTTTAATTTTATGTCAGTGGCATTTGGCTGCAGAAGGGATTAAAGGCCGAGAAGCGGTGAGACTAGGCGACAGCACGGGAGATAGAGAGGGAAGGAATGAGAGCAGGCATGAGAGAAAAATGGCAAAGTGCAGATCAAGCTTTACGGAGAGGACAGCCCTCTTCTTCTCAGCAGGGAATGACCAACGTGCGGGGCTGGACACAGAACTGCTGGGCATGCGAAAGGCTCACAACAGAGAAACAGCCTCTGCAGGAATTGGTATTACTGGGAGAGTTAGTTCTGCTCCTCTGTGCCTCACATGGGAGTGATGTTGTAGCACTGACAGCATTTCCCACGCCAGTGGAGTTACAAAAGCAGAGGGAAGTTCATCATGGTAGGGAGAAGAAGGTGCATGCAGAGAAAGGGCAAAGAACATAGCAAAGAACATAATAAAAATAGATAATGTGCAAATGAAAGATAAAATTAGTCTAGGTGTGGGTTTCTTCTGCTAGTCAGCCTTGCAAGCGGAGGGAGCAGTTTCTTCTCAGTCCCTCATGGCAGAGCAACATCCTCAACCTCCTCGGGCACTTGGCTCCCTGGGCAAAACTTTCTGTCCTTGCAAAATAAAACGCAGCTTCCCCCACCCTTCAGTACGTGTGTGGAGGGAGTACACAGACAGGCTACTAACATTTGCAGCCATAAATAACATAGAAGCTAGCTTTTAAAAACCGCAGGTTAAAGGATGAGGGCTGCCATGACGCACACAGAGAGGTTGAGATCAGAGGAGCAGCTAAAAGGGGTCGGAAGAAACAATGAATCCCCTTGTTCTGAGTCATATTTATGAGTGCTCCATTGCACCTAAAGTTTGTATTTTATTGGCTAGGCCATGGGGTTTCCCCATTTGCTCATCTCTTAAAATAACACCTCTGGTTAAAGTTTCCTATAAAACACAGAAATCCTACAGCAGGCAGAACTTGTCAACCCTGACAACTACATTATTTAAGTTTGTGGGTGGGGTACACCAAGCAGGAGCTGGTTTGTGTTTTGCACTGAATTATGAATTTGTTTCTATACAAAAAATGACTGTAAAACAAGTAGAAAAGGAGAGGTTTTACAGCTCAGCTTTCCACTCAGAAAATTCTATTATTATTGAGAGATGTTCCAAAAGGTGAATCTAAACCTTTAGTTCCCAACCCTTTTTGAGCAACTGCTCTGGTGCAATCGATAAAGAACTTGGGTTTATGGACTGCTGTTATACAACACAGTGGCATGTGTGGTACCCTGCTAGAACGTAGTTCTGCTTTTTTTCCCACTGTAATTCAGGGCAAACTGAGACAGCACTTATTAATGAGTCAGAGCCTAGAAAACTAATCAGAACATCTAGTGATGGTACGTGATATATATCCATAGCTGATAACTAGTGGCTTTGCAGAAGCAAAGTTCCACCTAACTCTCCTTTTGGAGGAGAATCAGAAGGAGATTGGAATCTGAATGGCTGAAATATCTCTAAGGTGTATCTTTATCTGACTTAGCAACAATGTCCATTCAGAAGCTATGAGAACCTAAAGGTCTTTTCCAACCTCAATGTTGCTGTAATTCTACCCCTTTCTAGACTGTGTCTGTCAAAGGAAATTATTGTTCTAATTCTCATATATTTGACTATAGTTAAATTAACGAAGCTATATCCATATTATCTGGAAAGACTGTATCCATAATCTAGAGTTATTATTATAAATTAACAATAATTTCTCTAGGCATATCCATGTAAAATATCCCCTTTTTAAAAGTGAGGGGAAAATATAGGTGGAATATTAAATTATAAGGTACTGCAAACTAACTTCCAAATGATACTGTGTTGGAATTTTATGATATGCAAAGCATCAGTTTTGCAGGTAGAGGTGTTAAATTCTGTCCTACCATATCTAGACTACAGCAGAGGTAAGAGCAGGGACACTGAATGGTTTATGAGTCTGATTTTGGAGCAGTGAGTGGATGGCACCTGATGGCACCTGGTGCCTGCAGCCATGGGATTCTAGTGGTGTGGTTTTCAAAAACATTAAGTGAGAAATCAAAAGAGTGGGTGAGCAGCAGTGTGGTTGATAAAGCCACCAGAGCAAGAGCAAGCCCAGCGTACAACCCTATGACAGCTGTAGTCTTTGTGGTGATTTATGATGGCCGAGATCCAGCACCAGCACAGCTTTCGGAAGGTTATTCCCAAGGTTACCTCAGCTGGGGTATCTGTCAATAACTACAAGTCATAACATGCTAGTGATCCAGAAGGTTAACCTGCTACTCCTGACCAGGTTACCTTACTGCCTTGCACATGAAATGTGTACAAATGTTTTGCCGTGAGTCTGTCCCAGCCCCAGCCTAGCCTAAACCTGTAATTCAGAGAGTGAAATGTCTAAGCATCTGAATAGGAAAAGCCTCAGACAGAGAAAGAAAACAGTGTGCCTCTGTTCTCCAATCCATAAAATGAGGATGGGCAAATACTTCTGTCCTTTTGCACTTCTGTACACTCTCGTTCTTTCACCTTGCAGAGTACTAGCATAGTTTTCTTCTCGTGAAGCCTCTTTTTACTCTGCCTCTGTGCTCTGTCAAATACCTCACTCCTAAGAGCCTCGCAACACCTTGTGTTTCCTCCTGGTGACCTCAAGTGTTAGTTTAGAAAAGGCTAATAAAAGCCCTTCTCTAAGGGCAACAAATCTATTTACTGTTCTTAAAACAGACTGTTTTACAAAATAATGAAAAAGAAGAAACTCTGGAATCAAAGAACCAAGACTGAGATTTGAGATCTGGTGCAACAGAGAGACGTGGTTAGTCTAGCTCTTGTTCTCAGAATATAGGCTTGTGCCTCTTGAGGCATGTGTGCATGCGTATCAGTCTGTGTGCGTGGCTTTGTCTATGTAATATAGAAACATGTGAAACTCTTCACTTTAAGTCATTGGGATTTTTTCCCCCTTAAATCATAATATTCTTTCCCATCAATACTATGTGGCTTTAGCAGCCCTGACCTTTCAAGCTGCCTGTTTGGGCCAGTGTTTATCAGATGACCATTTGACCTCCTTGTTAATTGTACTTCATTACATCCTGTTGTAACATTTTGAAATAAGGAGGAAAGTTTATGGATCTGCTCCAAAGAGCTGAAGACTGAAACAGCAGCAGAATTTCGTGGTATGAGGTGCTGAGTAATCTCGTAGTTAGGTCAAGAAGAGCTGTGCCTTTTCCATTTGATTACAAAATTGGATCCTGAGACTGTTCCTTTTCCATTTATGATCCTTGGTACTTCTGAGAACAAAATCACACAATTTTCTTTGTTCTGAGAAGGGCTTCTCCTCTCTGCTTCTCAACCTGGAGCTTTCTATGAAGAGGTCAAGGAAAAACTGAGAGGCCTATCAACAGCATTGCAAGGGTTGAAGTTGACATAAGATGATAGAAAAGAGACAAGCCTTTGTTGCCACATGTGGTCTCCCCGTGGCTTTCAAAAACTTTAGAGTTCCTTATGCTTCCCTAGAATTGCCAGTTCCCATGAGCTTATTGAGATTTGTGTAATATTTGGTCTGAGATTTTCTGTGAGTTTATGATTTATGAGCACATCTAAGGTTTCATTAAAGAGCAGCAGTTATCCCCTGTAGCTGCAGAAAAACAAAAATGAAAACAAATCAACTTCCAGAAACAGATGCAGTTCTTGAAAATGGGCGCTCTAAAGGCTCAGAAAGCAACTTCAAACACTTCTTTTTTTATAATGCTTTTCATATAGCTGATGGCTTTTGAAACACATCGGTTTGACCATATTGCTTCTCTTCTCACCAAAGATCATATATTTATATATGTTTCCTCTATTGTTGTTGTTCCATAGCTCACTTTCCATAAACTTGATTTATAAGATTATAGTAAACTTTTCCTAAAATGAATGAAGACGAAAAGGAATAGAAGCTACAAAACAATTAATACTGAGTGTAAATCTAGTCCCAAGGATCACAAAGCAAAAGAATATACCTTCAATTTTATTTTATTAAAACACTGATAATTGGTCTTATTAGAGAGAGAAGTGCCATGAAGAATTAATCTTCTGTTAGTAGTAAATTACACATAAATATGGCATTATTGTAGGAGTTTTAACATCCAGCCTGGGTCATATTCTGGATAAAAAAGACAAGATACTTGGTGCTGTGCTGTGAGACACTAGGCTGACACAGCACTGCCCATGATTATCACTGCAAAGTGTGCAGTATTCTTGTGAAAGTTAAAAATCTGTACTCTTTCAGGTAGCAAAAGTTAAATGTATAGTTCAGCTACACACAATTACATTTACATAGTATAAATGTTTTTTACATGTTGATTAAAGTGGCAAGCTTATATGATTAAAAATAAAATACAGAATTTGCTGAATATCGAGTTATTCAAAAGATCAGAATGTTTAAATACTCTTTGGTGTTCAGCAATATTAAGTATGACTGAAATAATACAATTAAATATGATGACTGTCAAGGAGGCCTGGTTATTTTTTTTAAATTTTTAAAGATATGTCATGTGACACAAGAGGGCATGTTTATCCAAGTAGTTTAAAATTAGGTGTTATGTCAGAATAAAGTTCTTTTTTTTATTTGATTCCTTGGTGTACTCCTTTATTAATGACATCTTATAGTTATCATGATGAGTATCTATTTTAACCACATGGGTTTTTGAAAAGTAATTTTTTTTCGTCACTTCTTAAACTATTGAATTAATAATGGTGTTAATTGAGGCTGTATATTGTAATGAGCTCATATTCACAAGGAGATTAATTTTATATATATATAAATTTTTAATTTAATAAATGTATTTTAGATAATAATATTTTATAAAATGTACATACATATATATTTTTTGTTTTTATACATATATGGTAATGGAAAATCCAGAGACAGTTTACGCTATAGAGTGAATACCAAGTAGATCGAGTTCCTGTTGCAGGTCACTGGGTCAGAATGGAAGGCGTAATGTCATTAAGATTAACAACATATTGTCCCCATTTTTGTTTCCCAGCAGTGTGTTTTGCTTTCTCCACACTTGTATGTATTCCTTAGAAAAGCAAAATACAAAAGATGTGCTTACTGGCATGTTATGTGTGTGTATAAAGGAGAGACCTAATGTAAAAGGCATTCATCACACGACTCAAATCAGTGAAACAAACACACGCCTGAGCTGAAAGCTTGGCTCCATGGGCACAGCTCCCAAGTAAGTTATGACCTGTCCATCCTGTGTTTACATTGCCATCTGCTGCTGTAAAGGAATGAAGCTTCTTTTGCTAACACTGTATCACCTTGGGTTAATGAGATCTACCTTGGATTCCATTAAACCATGCTGCTTCGGCTTGTGCTCAGTCAGGGAGTGTGTTCCTATCAAAACAGGAATCAAAGCAAGCCCCCAAAAGAAGAGACTGTGATGCTTCCAGTTTTGGGGATGGGCTACAGGTGGTTCTAAATTACTTGAAAAAGAAAACTAGGCTTATTACTAAAGACTGAGGCAGTAGTAACTTCTAGCCCTAGTAGAAACAAAAGTTTAGCACAAACACCTGCAAAGGCAAAGGCCGATCAGATACTGCAAAATGCATGCTGAATATTCTTAATGATGTTGTACCAAAAAGACTGCATTTGAAATAAAAGCACTATGTTAGTGGTCAGGTTCCCACTCCCTGCTTGTTGTTACCCTCTGCTCAGCAAGCCACCCAGATTTTGTCTGAGACACATCAGCTCAACTATTAGGAGTGGAGAGAAGCAAGTGTTACAACATATAATACAAGCTTCAGGAGATCTTCTTTGCTGTTCCAGAGATGTGTTACACATCTAGATACTTCTACAATCAGCTTGGATACTGTATTTGCAAGTAACTTGGACAGGAATATGAGAAATGCTGTCCCAGATGGAATAACAGTGAAAATGCAGAA
>Ga0181612_121340_pt1 | contig 23608 bp, 20 predicted proteins | sample HoacroProtozoa21_FD_119630 | JGI IMG/M metagenome (GOLD analysis project Ga0181612, IMG submission 119630) | Hoatzin crop microbial communities from Cojedes, Venezuel. Combined Assembly of Gp0051906, Gp0051904, Gp0051908
ATTCTATTCTATTCTATTCTATGGGATAGAGGATGTATTCCAGGAAGAGGGGTCAGTTGTCTTTGCCTTCAGATCACGTCAGCAAAACAAGTCCTCACAGAGCACGACAGCAGCTATTACCTGTATAAAATGACCTTATACCAGAGAAGGGATGGGAGCGAGGGAGGAAGGCAGCGGATGGCCTTGCACTGGGGCAGGTGCTTTTAAGCAGCTTCCAGATGGCACCAGCACCGTACAATTTATTTGTGTCATGAAGAAAGTGGATCTGTCATTCAGGTCATTCAGACAGGGTTTCATTTCACTCTCCTGGAAGTGTTTGACTTCACCTGGCAGTTTTCTTACTGTTACCCACGAAATAAAGATTTTTATCAGCTATAATGGAACAGCCAGGACTTCTTTATTCTCAGTTCTGTTGAAACAGGAGGCAAACGGTGACTGGAAGAGCTGGCAGCCTGTGCAGTCTGACGTGAAAAATAATTTGCTGAGCCTTGTCATTCAGATAAGGACAAAAGACCATGTCCAGCTCTGGGGCAATAGTGCAGCTTAAACGAGGGTCTGCAATTTAGCAAGAGCCAAGGCAGTGGGGGAGTATGGATGGGGAGGTATTTCTGAAGTGGAGATTGTGGAAATAGCATCTAAATATGAAGCAGAGATAGCAGGTAGCTAAAAAAAGTTTGCAAGATTTTGTGTGGAAAGGAAGGAAGAGACACAGAGTCCACACTACAAGACCAAGTGTGCAAAATCTTCCCACCACTCTCCTCTAGCCCTATTATTGCACAGAAAAAAAAATCAGAGATATTTTGGATGCAGCTTTAGAACCGGCAATAATTTGCTTGAAATTACACAGAAAAGCTGGTTTTAATTTCCCTGCTGAACTACTTTCTTTCACTTGATGTCAGTAAGTGGCCAGAACAAGAAGGCTCAGAAGAACAGTAGGAGGCTTTGTAACGTACGATCGCAGAAAGGAGTTAGCAGGGACAGTAATCTGAATGTCATTAGTCCTAATATTAATTCCTTTTAGCCTAGCAGTGGAATCAGAATATACCATTAGTAAGCATTACATGGCATAGCCTAATTACAGTACATGCATACAAGAAATATTGTTACAATGCAGCAGCCCCTGCCTTGGCCTCCTCATGCACAAATACATGAGACAATACACTTCCCACGAGTCTTTCAACATGCCAGACAAATGTTTTTTCCAGAGAAATGACAAAAAAAGGAAATTTTATGATGGCTGGGGCAGGGTAGACAGAAGCAAGGAGAGGGAATGGGGAGTGATAAAATGGTGAGTACAGAAAAGCACTGGCTGTACAAAGGGATTAGCAGGGCTGTGGCACCTCGTTTTTTGCAGCACATGGCAGTGTTTGGTCATTTGCAGGATGAGAAGAATGAGCATAGGGACCTCGTCTTACATCTCCCAATCACAGACACCATCACTGCTGTGTTGGACCATGGCAGCTGCAAATGAACAAGCTATTACTGATCTTACTGAGTTTAAAGGATGAGTTCAAACTAAACTGCTAAAAAGCATTTTAATTTTTTTAAAATTTATTTTTAAATTTCATAATATTCCTTAAAGGCAGTTCCTCAGCAGGAGCTGAAGGAAAATAAGCTAGCTATGGTTTAATGGACTAGTCCCAGAGAACCTTGCATAAAATAGTTACAATATTATAAACGAGAAATGTTGTAAGAATATCTAAAACAGGAATTTACACAAAGTATGGTGGTGCCTTTTATTTGCATATGACCTCAATGATTATGTGCAAGATTTGGCCCTCCTCACAAGAAGTGCCACATTCTGGTTGGAGAAACATGATGCTTTTGTTTTGGCAGAAAATAAATCTCTTAAGGTAATCAAAAATTCATGTAACGTATTCTAAAAATATCCCCTCCAAAACTGTCTGTGCCAGGCAAAACAGAAGAAAATATTTGCCTTTGACAGGAATATTGATCTATAAAATGTCTCTTTTCTTCTCCCTCCTTTGCCCTCTTGGTTGTCTTCCAAGCTCCCCCCTTCTGGTGTTTTCAACAGAGCAAGGGCTGCTTCTGGGAAGGAAGATCTTGAAACACAACTTTGCCAGCTATCCCCTGATTTTTATTTACACTAGGCCCTTTGCACTGTTCTAACAATTTAGAGAATGATTACATCCATTTTTAGCTCGTTGGAGTTCCCCCAGCATGTAGAAGGACCTTTGTGTGAAAAAGGACTTCATATGCGCATTATTGCAAAGTTGCTTTGGATGCCCTCTCCCCTGCACAGAAATAAATGGAAGCGAACCTGGAAAAAATGTTTCACTTCCTATGAAAGTCAATCCACCTAGAAAGGACTCCTCATAAAGAGGAATACTGCTCAAGGGCGCGGATTTCTCTGAATAAAGTAAGTGTCTAGGTGCTCAGGAGGTGGATTTCCTATTCATTGGTGTACAGTAGTGGCTTTATAATGTTACGGTGACGCAAAGCACCTATGCTAGCTTAAAAATACAAGCTTTAGCATCGATGGAACAGCAGTGTAAAGCAGCTGGGCTAGACCAGTGTATCTGGCACTTGCTGTACTGGTTGTGGAAGCTAATTTAGACCAGCTGTGGCTTCCTTATGTTGGTCACTGCTCACCTCTCACATCTTTGTAAGCTGGGGTGAGAAGAAATGGCACCACTATACCCCTCCAAGATCAGGATTTTATTAAATGCCCACTTTTCTTCAAAGGCCCAACAGTATAAAAAACAATTCTGCAGGTCTCTGACTGCTATGATTACAAAACAGGGGAGTTTTTTGGGGAGTGAGGTTGTTTCTCGTTTAGCAGAAAACAACCAGTCACTGGGGGAGGATGGCATTTCCAGACAACAAATATCCCACCTGTCTCTTTGACCTGGCACCCTGTCACACCAGAAGAGTGATGGATTAAAGCTTTTATGCAGTTGACTGCTGTTTCTGAGTCCCATTTCACCACCAAGGGCTCTATTTCCCCATGAGCAAATGTTTTTATTTCAACAGACTACAATGCTTTGTTTGTGTTTGTTTGGCAAGCCATGGTTATGCCAGGTCAAAGGAAGGTGGAGACACAACCCATCCCTTCTGTGACTGTCTTTTAACAGCTCTGACATGCTGCTGATGGGCAGCTGTCCCTTCTGCTCCCGCGCTGTACTTCAGGCAGACGATTACTGAGATAAACAGGTACAACCTGTTAAGCATAAACTGACATATGTCTTCTGAGGGACAAAATCAGATAGAAAAGAGTTTAAATATTGAATCTACTCACACAGACTTACAATTTATCTGCTTTTAAGTAGGAACAATATATAAGCTTACTCTGAACTCGGTCAATCATTTAAAAATGCAGTCTATAAAACCAGTGTATAATAGCTGTTGGTAACCACAACCATGTGTCAAATGAACCATCATATTTTCTAGGAAAGAGGATGTAACAAAGTCTGGTTATTAGACGACTCTTTTTCCTGGAATACTATACATCTAAAATAGCAGCTTAACAAAACACCACAAAGATCAAGGGACATTCGCTGTCAAAGACCAAAGGAAGCACAGGATTCCTGAACTGAGGGACCTTCGAGGCCTGAAGGAGCACTGAAAATGGTATTTCAGCTTCTCTTTCTCTCCTTTCTTGTCTATATTTTATTTGCAGTTATTTCCAGAACTAAATCCTTCTTTCTCCTAATTCTCAATTCATATTTTCACATAAAATAGGCTTAATGTTTTTCAGGACCTGTGACATAAACTGGCATTCAGAAACCTGAAAATCTACACCCATATCCTTGTGCATACATGTAAGTACATGTAGGGTAGCCAGCTACTCTGCTAGAAGTTTGAGGCTCAAGACCACAGCCTTAATATTCAAAAAAGTCCTTCAGGTCTTCAAATTTTGTGACAGGGCTTGATGTTTCCAGTCACTTTTGAGAAACGCTATTGTATTCCTGGTACTTCTTTCCTTGCAGCCCCCAGAGATGGCAGGTGAGCTCCCCCACTGTTAGTACTTTCATATTTTGGGGGGAAAATAATAAGGGAATCAAATCTCATCTATGACCTCTTACAACCCCTCAGACAGTTCATTGTGGTTTCTATCCAGTGCATAACTTTCAAGAAATTTCAATGAAAAGATGAGTGGGTCACCTTCTCAATGCAGAACCAAGCTTGGGATCCAAGATCAGGGCTACGCACAGCCTCATGCGGTGCCACTTAGTTGGAGTCACGTCTTTCAGAGAGTCTGGCTTTTGGCTATTGATGCACAAAAACACTTCCATCTCCTGCTTGAAATCTGCAAGCAGCCTGAGCTGCTGACAACACATCAGCACAATTCTTGCCATGGGCATTTAGTGGGCTGTTGGATATCACGACAGTGTGAGCTGCCAAACAGCTTTGAAATGTAGGCCCAAGAGCCAGCTGATCACACCTAGACCTGAGATCATGGAACCATTTGGATCTGATTGTATTCCCACTTTCTTCTCTTCAGCAAGAAAACATTGCAGATTCCTCATGTGAAGGAAGGGGGCAGCCGTCGCTGTTGCTCGTGAAAATCAGTCATGGGAAAAGAGCTGGGAGTTCATGAGTAGTAAGAGTGATTATATATTGTCGCATTAAAATGTGTTCTTCTCTTGGGCAAAACACACACTTTGAGGGAGTGAAAAGAAATAATGTCCCTCCTGAGGAAAGCATGAAGTCTTTCCTGAAGACACCATAGTTTTTCTTTAAACGGTGTGTCCAGATCAAATAATTTTGAACTTTCTTTGCAAAAGCAGGAAGGAATCAGATGTAGGAAGCATTCACTGCATGGAAATAAGAGGTTTTGCACAGCTTGGTTGAGTTCTTTCCTCCACTCCCTTCTCCTGCCAGATCCTCCTGAAAAGAGCTAAAATAATGATCTCATGAGACTATCTATTACCAACAGTTTATTACACTAATTTGAATGGGATTCTTGCTTTCACTTTAAAAATCGAGATGGTTTTGCCATGCATGAATGATTTCATATTTGTTATAAAAACACAGCGCTGTGGGAATGTGTCATTTCAGTAACAAACTACCTTTCACCAACATTATTGGTCCCTTTCATATTATAGTTAGAATCACTTTCTTATTTTATTTTAAAAGACTAGAAAGTTTCACAGAGTACTTAGAAGTTCCCTCCTGCTGAGCTGCTCTCGACTTCTTGCTTAGAAGCTGGGTCAGACAGTATGATGGGACAGAATTACGTCCGACAGACTGATCTTCGTTGTTAGCTTCTATTTTTATTACTGGGGCAATATTTCCTTATAAATTTGCAGAAACACAACTGTGTTCAAAACTCTTCTTTCAGACATTTACCAATTTATAAGTAGTTTGTAATCTGTAATTGTAAAATAGTCCTTTTTTTCCCCTGGAGATATTGGTATTTTGTAGTAGAATTTTGCATGTCTGTGCAAGATCTTGTACATGTATGCACACAAGGACCTACTGTTGCATGATTTGCTTTAGAATGGAAAATTTCCCATAAATGTAAATTAAACTATTCACCGCAAGTGAATACAGTACAAACACAATTACATCTAGGTGTTTCTTACATATTTTGGCAAATTCGTAGGTTCTGGTTATCAATTTTATGATGTTCTGCTCCCATAATAAATAATCTGTGAACCCATTAAAACTGTGTTTCTCATAAGTCATTAACTAGAATAGACCGAGAACATGTGCAAGCATAATCTCCATCCTAAAGTCACATTCTGTGTATGAAACTTCAGGCTTTTCTATGTGGCCTGTTTGCAATATTCTTGGAACCGAAGGAATTAAAATGTTTGCTATGTATCTGAGACCTATAAAAGATTGGGTTTGTTGCTCCAAATGTCATATAAGTTTTCCACTCAACAGATTCATCTGAGTTTTCATTCAGTACCTCTCACCATCGGATCCAAGCGTTAATCTGCTAATCGCCAGCAAAAAGCAACCCCTCCATTTTTAACTTGCTCAAAATTATATGTAGACAAAATATTTTCTGCTAATATAACATCTTCCAGCTTCAGCCTAAACTTGCAAATGTCAGACCACTTTTATTCTCCTCTACACTTATATCTACCCATTTTACAGCCACTAGCAGGCAGTTTTTGTTTCCTTAGCATCCTGCAGCAATTAATCTCCAGACAATTTCATATCCTCTGCCTCTCACATAAAAAAGGTAAAACCACCTTGACAGCGAAAAAAACAGGGGACAGAAAGGTTACGTGGTTTGCTCAGGGTTGCGCTGGAGCTCTGTGCTGAAGGCATCTGGCAGGAGTGCCAGTGTGGCACTGAAAGCCACCCATCCTTTGGCCAATGAATACGAACGTTTTGCAAACACCCATGAATTCAATCAGAGAATAAAGTTGTTCTTCTGGCCAGCAGCATCACGTCTCCTTGCAAAAGAAGCAAATTGCAGCTTGAATAAAAGCTGGTAGTTGTCAGCACCCCGCGTTCCTGCGCAGCAGCAGAAGTTTCACTCCAGCTTCCAAATACTCCTCCCTCCCTCTCGCCTTCATTTGTTTGTGAATATTCATTTGTGAGAACATTTTTACTCTGTTCTGTTTCTGACAAAGCTTGGAGAAGAAGCGTCAGGGATACTACAGCCATCTAGCACGCTGTTTACTAAGTAACTCCTCATTACATCCCACTGACTGTTTTCTTTGGAGGGAAACAAACATTCTTACAAATACAGCAGATGACATATGAAATGATAAAAGTGCCCATTGGGTAAAGGAAAGATCTCCTTTATTCTGAAAAACACGCAGCTTTACAAGTCTAATGTGGAGTGCTGTACGATGCCAGATACATCTGGAAACCATCCCAACTATCACTTTGAAACTCTGCCTATTTAAAAGTTTTGGCAGCTTTAATCACAGGCACAAAAGCTTTAGCAAAATTGCTGTTTTAATGGGGCCAGCTCTGCCAGGAAGCGACAAAGCAACCAACGCCATCTGTTTGCATCTACCCACATTTAATCTGTTAATGTGAGTTAAGCTTACAGTCATCAGCATTGTTTTACTCGTCTCATTATTTGGCCTAAAAATAAGCTATGGGTCTTATTCATTGCTGAAGTAACTGAAATCAGTACTCTTACACCAGATATAAGTTTGACCCGATGCTTTTTTGGCCAGAAAAGAAAACGGGAAAAGTTCAGCTCCATATGCCATGAATGCAAGTGAACCCTGGCTAAGCAGACAAATGCCTTTTCTCACATAACATTACAAGTTGAGAACTGACTACGCTTGTGGGTCACAGTCACTGTATCCTGAATCTCTGTGGAGTTAAAATACATGGAATAAAAACAAGTTCAAAAGATTTTACTATGTTCCTGTGCTACTATCAAGTTTCTGTCCAATGATCCAACATGCAGTAGCTAAATAAATCCAACTGGCTTCTATTCTACACAAGCCCTAGGTCCCTCAAGATTTTTTTTCCATATATTTTCCACAGTTATAAAACCTTTAGACAATTGCAATGATAAAACATGAATAAGGGCATTAGTGGCTTCCTTATACTTCAGTGCAAAACTTAAAACCATGAATTGATTTGACACTCCAAAGAAAGACTCTGCTGAGAAATGTCAGCTTACATTTGTTGATGTCTTTGTCTACATGTTAAGAATGGAGTAACCGGGGTTGAGTGTGAACTGCAGGAATCTGGAGCAATTCTCAGGCTTTGATTCTGAGTATGAACTCTAGTTGCTTCTCAGCTCCCATATAAAGACTACTGTAGGTATAAATCTCTACTCCCCACCTCCTTATTCCAGCCCCACCTCCCCCCAGTCTTTCCTCATTTTCTAGACTCTGGGACGAAGACGCTGCCACGTGGGTTGAAAGGAAGCCAAAGCAAGATCCACCAAGATCCCTGCTGTGGTCAGCACCAGGGTTGTGGGGGTACCTTAAAGCACACTTGTCCTGCAGTCTAAGGTAGTTTAAAATGCTTCAAAACATCTTGAAGAACATGCAAGGCAAACACCTCTGCCAGCCTATCAGCCTATGTCATGCTCAGGAAGATTAGTCGAGACATTTCAAGCAACAGCATGGTCCCATTCACAACACTACTTCTGAGCAGCAACTTCCAAAGGAGGATACAACTGAAAGAGGAAAGTTCATTTAAAGGGTGATGATCTGTCTGAAAAAAAATGGTGAAGTTTTTCAGATAGGGATGGTGTGAGCTTGTGAGGAACAGATAGCAATATCTTCCTTGGCTGGCAACAGCCGTCCTTCCTGCTGGAATATTTAAGCCTAGAAATAGGAAATATTTCATTTTCGATGGTATGAGACTGTACACATGCAAAAGGAGATGGATAGACAGTGTGTATGTGTTGTTTAACAAGTGCTAACACAAAACAGAGATCTTCAAAGCAAAGGAAGAGAAACTGTAAGCTGTTTAACTCCTCTAGGATCTGGAATAGAACATTTCTAGCGGATGGAGAAGGAAATTTTCCTGGTTTCCTACTTGCTTCCCACAAATAAGAGTAAATGTGTGTGGAATGTACTGTTCTCCAGCACTTTTAAACACAGTTTACTACAAGGAAGACGTTAGTTTCATTGGCTGACTATAGACATTCTCCTGCAACAGGGATAATTCTTCACAGTTCCTTGGGCCTTTCATGACTGTATTTCTTACTTCTTCAAAAAACTACTTAAGATCACCTATATCCTCTGAGTTAATGGTACAATTTCTTTCTTGTTTTGGGCAGCTTATGTTATGGTCTCTGAAACCATACTGGATTTAGGGATTTCAGTTCAGTCTTTAGTGGCTCATATATATCACAAAGCTAACACATATCACAGGGCACAGACTAGAACAAAACATGTAACTGGGGATGGCATTTCTGTAAAAGCCCGGAGCGCTATAGTCCATTGGCAGGCTAATCTGTCATGACTCAGAATTATTATATTCATAAGTCTACACCACACAAACAGAGGACTGATCTAAATGAAATTACTCTGGTTTCATGGCAGTGCTACTTAAATGGCATTATAGTCCATTATCCATGGCCTTGTTCTGGCTACAAGTGATGACAGACTCTGGTGCCTTGTACCCATTCACTTTCAGTGCTAGAACAATAGGCATAAATGAGTCTGTTTTGTACAGACTTGGTACAGCTTCATTCATGTGTCTACCTCAGCCTCCTCTCTGGCAAGTACTATATTCTGCTTTTTGATCAAACTTTTTTAATGTATCATTCTGCTCTTTTTTCAACACTGCACGTTTTATCTTGTATGCCCGATACTTAATCATTAGGATTTTGCTAAGCTGTGACATGGACAAACATTTCCAGAGTTTTCTGCCACCTTGGTGCCAAGTTCACAGTGGTTTACAGATTTTAAATTACCATGTTTACTTCACATTTTATTTAAGATATTAGTATATCAGTTTCTGACATTGCAGAATGTTATAGGGTTTAACACTGATTTCTCATGAACACAGTAAATCACAGTTCTGAAACCCAGATTACCTCAAGCGTCACTGGGCTGGATGATGCCAAAGTCAGAAGCACTGCCACACTCCTGGAGATCAGCACGGTGGCTGCTGTGTCTGCTCCAGCTCCGACTCACAGCTCTTGCACCAGCCACTGTGGAAAAAAGGGTGCAGAAGAGCAGGTTTAGGGTAACCTCCAAAACAAATTTCTGCCTAACCCACGAGGCCTAGGCATTAGATTAATCTTGGAAAAAGATGCAGAGTGAAGAGTTATGGAGAATGAGAAATGTATTTTTTTATCATTTTAGTTGCATATTATTTTGTCAGTGCAAGAAGAGGGCAGCATGGTAGTGGGGTGGCAGCAGCAGGGGCAAGGGAACACCATGCAGTAGTTGCATTTAGAAAGGAAAGTACTTATTACTAACAACAAACCCATTTCTGCACTTTGGATGTTATGATGTTGTACAGGAATACACAAATAATTCCCCTGAACACACTGACATAAACTCTGCTGTCTAACATCCATAAATACAGATCTTAGCCTCCAAATATGAAAAGGGAGATAAACTATGATCCGCTTGATTTTAAAATAGCAATGTAACAACTGCTATAACAGCCTCTGATATTTATTTTCCAAAGCTAAATCCAGACCACCAGCCATATTTAGCAAGCACTGGAGCATGAGCCGCCCCTCCAGCGCCGGTTCCTCGGCGCGGGGCTTGAACGACACAGCAATGAATCAGTTACACGCTGCAGACCACGCTCCAGCTGTCTTACAATAAACTACGCTGCAGCAGCTCCAGAAGTTCACAGTAGCGGCACTAATTTTTACCAGCTGAGGACTTGAGCCTTTATCTCTTGTTTAGACTTCAGAACAGACCTCAGATATCTGCAGCGTCCCCTCTAAACAAAGGGCTGATCTTTGGGTTTCCCCACTCTGCCCAGTAGCTCCAAGCTCCAGCCAGTGCAGAGGACCGATTCCCAACAAGCGACGGGGTGTTTACACGGTTTGCTTGGCCCCCAGGAGGGCGATCTCCCTCGCGCCGCTGTAGCGTGCAGCTCTGGTGACAATTTTCATTTAATACCTGGAACAATGCTGCCGTGGATGCGGGAGATGGAGTGCCTCCCACATGGGTGCTACTGAAATGAAACTGGCCCCATATGCCAACCTCGCAAAAAAGAGCACTTTGTTTCTGCCTGGCCTTGGCAAGCTTTTAACCCTGGCTAATTTAACATTAAAGCTACACTAGCTGTCTCGGATCCATATTGTTAAAGCCAGTTGGATATGCCAAAACCTACAAAGAGAGCGAGCTTTTTGCCTAAGCAAATAATGCTGACTGTCACTTTGTATCAGGACTTAATCCTGTTAATGAGCTACAGGTGGGGCAATTTCCCTGATTGAATGCATTTTTCAGAGACCATTTCCATTCACTGTATTGCTTGCTGATAGCCATAAGGTATGCACTGTAATCCTGACTTTGCTCTTACTCAGCAGTTCGTTATTTAGAGTGGCTTTTGCCTTTACATGGACTCAACCCTGTTCTCTCTACCACGGCCACAAGCAAATGCCGTTTCTATTTACTGCAGGGTTTGCAAGCTGCATTCAGGTTTGCACCAGACTGCAGATTCGTATTTTGTGTTGTGGGAAGAGTTTTGGGGAGGTTTCTGCTGGTTTCACACTAGTTCCATTCTGAATAATTGAAAATTAATAATTGGAAATTTCATGGGATTAAATTAACAGTAGTGAAAATTAGGTGAAGTCCTTGGTTATTCCACTTTAGATCCTAAAATCTCACTTTGTGCTGCCCATGGATTGGAGAAGTTTAATCAGAAATGTTATTAATTTTACTAACAAAATATACTTCTGTTTTTCATGTATACTGCTTTGATTTGATCCCATCACGTTTTGTGGGTGTAGAAGCAACAAGAGAAAATTTTTCTTTGCTTCTCAAAACAAACGGTTGAATTAATTTCCCTATTTATGCTACACGGACATCCTCAGAAGCAAAATCCAGCGCTACCGAATGAAAAGATGCCACCTTACCCCCATGGAAAGTGGGCCAGTAGCTGTTCTTATACTGATTGTGCTTAGGTGCATCAGGCTGGGTGAGTAGGTCTTTGGCCAAGATTTACCATGTGACATCCTGGCTTGCTTAGCTCTACTTGTTCTCCAAGGAAGAAAAACAAAGGGAGAGGAGGCCACCAGGATACCTGTTTACCAGTCCTCTGAATAAGAATTTACTACTTCAGGTAAAACATTTTGTAATTACGATCTTCCTTTTTTGGTTGACAGGTGGAAACTATGAAAAACCTACATATATTTCAATGAACACAAATTTTTAGAAAATCATCTATCTTGAAAAACTCACCTCTGTTCACTGAAAACCAGCTCTGCTGCTGAAAACCACATAAAGATCAATGCTGGCTACAGGCATGGGACCTGCACACCTAACTTCCCTGGGCTGTTTTGCAAACGATTTGCTGCTTGTTTTTAAACTAAGTACTAGACAAAAAGGGCTATTTTGGGTTAAATGGATAAGCACCTCTTTGAGTACAGGAACTAATAAAAGGCTGACCTCCAGCAGCCAGCTATCTCATGCTTTGTTTGTTTTTACCTTAATTAGATTAGTGCCGCAGTGCAATTTCACCCTTATTAGACACTAGGAAGGCTACACAATGTAGCGCGAAGCTCAAGGAAAAGTTCAGACAGAGTTCACAGCTAATTAGCCATCCCGGGCTCCTCATGGCAAAGCAACCTGGATGGTGGAGTGGATTCTTGCGCATCTGATACGACTGAGCTGCACAGGTGTGGATTTTTACTGTCACCAGCCCACAGGGATTCACTGGTGCCTGAACACCATTGAATCCAGCTGGTGGCTTTCCCTCAGTGCTCAGCTAATAAGTTCTGTCTCTCCCCTCCCAGTTTGCACGTAATGTTTATCAGAAAATCACTGAGAACTATGTTAAATATATCAGTTATATGCCACGTAAATATTTATGACAGAACAGCATAACGAGGCATAACTGGGACCCCAAGAAAGGATATACATAGCTACTACCATTTAGTATAACTTTTAGTCTGGCTTTTCTAAATAAATTGTAAAGTTAAAGTGAGTTGTGCTGTTTTATTATTTTTTTAATATTACCTTTATGTTAAATAATCAGACGTTAAACTTGGTACTGTCAAAATGATAATATGAGGTTTACAGAAAAGAATTGAAACATAACCCCTTCTAATTGTCAAGCAAACTTTTGTATTTGTTGCCTTCCCAGTTATAACAGTCTGATTGCCAGAAGTTTGGTTATTTATGAAATTATGTGGTGAAATACGTGCATGTACCTCTTTTTAAACCACCAAAACCCGGGATGTGGGTAGGCACTGTGAATGTGGCCAGTGGTGTTTCACCCCTGCTTGACTTTCACATAAATTGTTTCTCTCCCTTCAGTATAAAAAAGACTTGTTGCTCTATTTTAAAAGAAATTCTTGGCAGCAAATAGTTATATTCCAGGCACCTCTGCCCAAAAACCTTCAAAAAGAATAAAATTCCCTCTTGCTCAGATGGTCGGGCTCACGTACCGCTTCTGCCCTGCTTGGCTGGGAGTGGCACGAGTGGGAGACCACTGGCTCACGAGCTGTTTGCTGCTGGTCCTTGCTGGAGTAAATTGACTGCTGGGTGCCGGGCTCCTCTATGGCAAAACCTGGCCCGTGCCCACCGATTTGGCTTTAGCTGTGCTGTGTTAATACTGTCTTTCAGGATCTGCTTATTACTGCTTAAAAGGAAAATGTAAGAGGTTGTATTTCCTGAATAGTCACAATTTTCATGGTCTCAGGGTATAAAGAATGTGGATTAAACACTATGTAGAATTGGGGAAAATACTTAGCTAGTACAGCAATATCTCATTAAATGTGATCTATGCAGTAATATGACATTACATATGGTCTATTCAAACAGTTCAACACTGTTGAATGATAATTCAGGTAAAATAAAACATCAATTAGCATATCACAAGAAAGCTCTAAAGCACTCTACATAAATATCCGTGCTTTTTTTTTACTCATAAGGTAATTAATTTTTTGGAAACAGGCTGCATTTATGATTTTTGGGAACTAAATAAAGCACAGAAGTGATTGCAGTTTATTGCCTTACAAAAACTATTACTCTTTTAACAGTTCTGACAGGCACAGCTGAGTCTTACAAGAGCTATTCCCTTCCCTCCAACCCTTTTCTTCCCCCTCGAACACCTTGTTGCCGTATCAACAATCAATGTAGAGAATTTGCAGCTACCTCAACAGCATATTGCAGGCAGCTGATTTATATCTTTCTCAACTGATTCTCAAAGAACTGGGTATGAATCAACCAATGCAAAGGATGGGAAGGTTTTCAATGCGCATGTACTTTATAGACAGTGTACATATATTTGTGACATTTATTTTATAGCTTTTATCTTTAGTGGTAATATTTGTAGCTCCATCATCAATAACCAAGGTAAGAGTTTTAAGGGAATAGTAGTCTGAAACTGTTTGCTCCAAAGAAAGACAGCTCGAGTTGCGATGCATTAAACTGTTTGCACATATGAAAAATACTGATGAAGTCACCTCTTTGTCTGAGTGCGTGAGCCAGGACGCGTGGAGGAGCTTTCACTGCCGAAGTGTTACAACTATTAATCATAGGCCGTAGGAAAGTCACTCTGAGTCTTATGGGAGGAGAAGCGCAGGGCATCACCATGCAAGGACTCCAAAGAGGTTCCCATACACCGGCATGGAGACTACCTTCTGCCCCATCCATACATTCCTACAGAGACTGACGAAAGCTGCCAATTTCATCCCACCACTGAGGCTCCTAACTCCTTATTCCTGAACCCCAAAAGGCTGCTGTCTCCTCCAGCATGCAAAAGGCTTCAGCAGTCCAACGCCTTAGCATTATTATTATTAGCTGGCTGTGATTTGCAGTGTGAAGGAGAGGGACTGAGGCTGGGGTGTGGCTTGCTAGATTCCAGTTGGGGTTGAACTGGAAATATACAGCAGCTTTCCTTTAAATCTGCTACGACGGTGTCAATATTTACATGAGCAAGTGGAGATACAGATCCACCATGCCCACGTGCATCCACAGCAGGGTACCAGTCGTTCAGCTTATGCACACGCACACCCATCCCAGCCTCATGCACTGCCTGCAAAATGTGAATGGAAGGGATCTTTGACAAAGAAATTACCATGGGGGCTCATGTAATTCTTTTTGGAGGACAATGTTGCATTATCCAGCATATTGTATATGACATAGGTTGTGAGAACACCAGCTAGGTTAAATGAAAATTCTTACTATATGCAAAAGCTGCTTTATATTTCATTTACACATTTTCCACAAGAACTATTGAAAAGTCTGACAAAGTGATATATGAGCAAATAAAATGTGAGTTTACTGCATACAGACTCCCACTTTCTGATACATTTTTTCTCAAAGCTCAGTGCCAACTGTTTCCCTTGCCATTTTTCTCAGAACTCACTGTGTCAACCAAATGTCATTAATATGCGACTTTCCACACAGACAGATAGTATTGCAATTTTTCAAAATACTAGACTAAGGCTATTAAGCATATTGCTTTAAACTTGCACCAGAGTTAGAGGATATGAACGAAGCGTACATTTGGCAGGACTAGCCTTTCCACCACTTATGTCAGTAAGACCTATAGCTTGGGAAGATGATGCTTTCTGGAACAGAGCACTAATGTATTTACCATATGCGGTGCTGGAAGCTTTTTACACGCACACTAATAATCTGCAAACTTGGTAATTTCACACATACAAACTACAGCTCTCTTCTTCTGTTTCAGCGAAGATTTAATGTATGGTGCTGTAACACTACTAGGCTGTGTTACTTTTACCCACACACTCTATAGACTCTATCAAAAAGTTGTGAACAGTAACAGTAACTCTCCTTAGCTTGTGAACGAGTGCAAGTCCTCCACGTTATGAAGGTTATTGGGCTTGCTTCTTATCCCTTTATCTATTTATTCCTTTGTTTAAAAAGCTACATATTTGTAAAAGTCCCAATAGCCATTACCAGGAACTGCAGAGACTCTAACAGAAGGGGAAATAAATACATAGAAAGATGGAAAAGCCCACAAAGAAATAAGTAAGGCAATCCAGGTCTGCATATTTATTCCACTAAGAATGATACCAAAGCACAAAAGACAAGAAGTCTTGACCAGGGACATTGAATCTGTTCTTCTTTCGATATTCCACAGTCTCTTCTTGCTTTAAATGCCTTACAAGATCTATCCACTGCTGATGTTGCATGGGCAACAGCAGAAAGGAGAACATGCATGAACATCTAAGTCCACACAAGGAGAAAAGCTGAGCAAAACTGAAACGAGGTTGTTTACATTGAAAACGTTCCTTGGTGCTCCTGGCTGCCTTTGTTCTTCCTCCCTTTATCCCTCCCTCCGTCTTCCCGCCTTCCCGCCCTCTCCTTCTCCGTCTCCCTTTATCCCTCCCTCCGTCTTCCCGCCTTCCCACCCTCTCCTTCTCCGTCCCCAGTTTATAATGCTCCTATGTTACAGGCAACTGCTAACATACCAGCTAACCTACAGAGAGCTGGGTCCTGTTTGCAAACATAGGTCAAAAACATAGTTGAGACTGGACTGGGTAATCTCAAATGGCCCATCTGTTCCCAGCTCGCATCGCATGAAGCCTTGCCTGTCACCACCCGCTGTGACTCCAGGAGCTCTGCCCTGCCTGGTTCAAATCAGTTGAGTTCAGAGGAGCTGGAGATGGCTGAAATGTTTTTTCACTGTGTTCTGCACAGCCAAATGCATAAAGACGCAGATGTACTTAGACCATCTCCAAAGACAGCTTCTGTTTGGCTCAACACTGAGCTGGACAAGGATGTCAAACATGGCTAAAATGTGTGCTCAGTTAAGGCAGGTGCCAGAGAAAGCCGTCAGGAATGTCTAGTGGGACTGATTTCCTCTCCTCTTCTGTGTCGTTTCCCCCAGATGCCTTAAAGCAGGGATAGACAGCCCTGGATCTTGTTACAGAGACTGCCCTGATAGGAAATACGCTGTACACCTTCTCTGAGAGGCCCCGTGTTGGTTAGGACAAAATACCGCCTGCAAGGGGTGATTCTCCAGAGTGCCAGAATTGAAGTGGATTCTCTCAGTAGTGTTGATCCTCTGCAGAGGTTTTTTTTGCATGTGGCCTTGGCAGCACAGCTGGGGTAGGTGTCTGCTTTTAGAGTATTGCGAGGTGGATCAGGACGTGGAACAGCCTCTTTTCCAGCTTTGGTGGCTTCTGAATAGCACTACGGCAGCAAGGTCAGGGGACTGCGGTTTGCTATGGGCAGGGCTGTGAGGGACCTTTCCCATGTCCTGCACAGAAAAGAAAAGCAGCTCTTCTCATTTGCAGAATACAAAGAGTTTTCATCTTCTGCTGGTGGCAAAGTGTGAATAACTTGGTATCATAGCTTGTTCACTGACTCCTAACACTGAATGGCCTTTAACACACACAGTTGTGTCCTACCCCTTCTCGTCACCCCACAAACATCACCTTGTCCCAAGAAAGTTCTTTCCATATCCCTTCCAGACAACTGGCACCCTAGTCCCTGGTACTACTGCACTCTTGTGAGCCCTGGACAAACTTTTAGTATCTTTCTAAGCGACAAAGTATCAGGTTTTAGATATAACCAAGGTAAAAGCTGACCAGAGTTCATGGGGCACGCCAGCCAAAGTTCCTTGGGGCAGGAAATCGCTAAGCTTCTCCATGAAGACATTCAGCAAGTCGATCCTTTTGTTATGAAGGGCACTGATGCTCATTGGTGCCAATCAGGCAGTTTTCCCTGCAAAGTGTTGTACCAGTCACGGGTTCTCATGATGCAGGCGGTGTAGTGACTGGATAGTGCTAAAGGCTGCTGGAGCTGACTTGGATATCTAGCATCCCTGAAGGTGCAATATGGAAATGCTCACAGCATGGACAAAAGCAGTGTTCCTCTAGCCACATGGATGTTTCTGGCCGCACAGAAGAGATTTGTAAGAAGAGTCTGGCACCACAGTACGTGTCGGACCATCAGAATCAGTGTGTGCTCCAGAGGCACACAGAGCTATCTACACGCTCAAGTATGTTGGCACTTTTGACACAGAGAATTATCAAATTGCATTTCCTCAGGTCACAAGCAGGTTAAATTCTGGAGGAAAAACAGGAGTTGTAGATAAGCCGACAGTGCTGCATCTGGATGAGTAATGCCTTTCTTTCCTGACTGCCAGAATGTAAGAGTTCAAAAACAAGTGGTAGCAATTTCGCATTTTAATTGGCACAATTGTAGAAAACGCTACTTGGCAAGTATCAGGTATTATGTCTAACAGATGAAGCATTTGTCTGCAACAGACTTCCTTTGTGCTACAAAGCAATAAATAGACATGATGCTACCTTATATGGTATAAGCATCACCTTGTGAAAAAGATAAGCGATGGCTGTGAAATGAAGCTGAAGTTGGCAACGATAATGCAAACAAGAGGATACCTTAAGCATTAGTGGTGACCCCATTGCATGAATAGCATGATTCTGACTTGTAATAAAATCTTCTGCTATTGTTTGTACGTGCATAAACCACCCTTGCAGTGAAATATATACTCTTGAGTTCTCTCCCAGGAAACTGTGCAAGAGAGAAATTAGTGCCATCTTATGACTTAAAGCCAGAAAGCTGCAGACAGAAACACTGAAAAGAACCTGAGGCCAGTTCAGTCTCTATTTCTGAGCTATACACTAGTCTTACCACCACCATCCTAACTCTGAAATCTCCAGCGCCTACTGTGACGGTGCATGGACTCTGTCCTGAGATACTAGTGCGTGGCCAAAGGACTGTGTTATGAAACTATCAGGCCTAAATAATTTCTTCCTTCACACCACTACTGCTTACCCCACCAGCATGACTAATCTCTGCTTCCATTAATTTTACTGTTCACATTTTTGTGGACTGCTGTATCTGAATTGCTGTCGTAACTTCCAGTTTAGTTCATTCAGCTCCTCACATTTGTTGCTCATCTTCAGGTGCTTTTCTGATGTTTTCTCTTCAGACTCCACATACTTTTTTGCCCCTTTTTTTATTACCTACAGCTTTTCTACATAAATTCCAAACTCAAAAGGCCAGAATAGTACAGATTATACTCCACTTACCCAAAAGACTGGTGTGACTAAACAACTTGGTTTAGAGGTAAGTCAGCACCCTCTGGTGTATCAGTGGTGTACTGCAAATTTTCTTCAAGATCAAAGGGTGTTTGTTACTCATGGAAGCAAGAGAAGTTCGGTGAAACTGGATGCCTGAGAGATTAATACAGAAACTTTTGTGGTCGTTGGCAGATGGAGGAAACTTCGCTTTCATTCCTTCTCCTCTTCTTAAAGAAGAAAATACTGAAATAAGTGTTTTCAACATTTTTTTTGAACAAGTGATAAAAGCATTGAACTTGGCAAATTACATTCCTCAAATGGCTTTTTTTCTTTTCAATTATTTTTTCTAGCAATTATTTTGCATTATATGAGAAACACTTAGATGTAAGTTTTGAAAAATTTCACATTATAATCAGGTCTTTTACTTGCATTTTCAAAATTTTCATTTTGTCTGAACTGGGACGCAAGAGGGTGTCATTCAGAGGTATTTCTACTCAGCATGTGTAGCTCCTGTAATCATTTTTTTACACTCAAATTACATTCTGTTTTCTCTTCAAAATGCATTTCAAAGCTGTAACATCTTCAAAGATGAGCATTTTTTTTCCTTCAGGATTGGACTGTGGGTTCAGATAGATTACGTTAAGTAGAAGACACTACTTGATATTGCTAAGTAGTTAAAAGTAGAAGTAAAATTATATAAATATCCATTTTTACACTACATTTCCCTTCTTTATTGATGTGATGTTTCAGCTTGTTTTCTCAACCTACAGTCACAAAACACGCTCTGCCTGCGTCAAGAATTTACCACAGAAAAAGTGAACTGGTGAAGCCAGAACCAGAGCCACAAAGATTATCAGAGCCATGAAGACAGTTACTGAATTTGTGTGGAAACCGCTGCAGTGAGCAGCAATTCAGAACTCATTCCATTCTCTGGACATACTTCTTCACATCTTTGAATGACAGGACGCATTATTCGTTCTTGCTTGTTCTGTAGAACTAGCATACATGACTCCTTCCTATATGATTCCTTCCAGGGAATCTTCAGAAAAGTCCCTTTTATAGCCACAACTCTGCAGCTTTATCAGCTGCACATTTTGCCTTCGTTCATAACTGTTCAATTGACAAGGGCAGGGGGGTGGGGAGGGAGAGAGGACAGAGAAGCAAAACTAATAAAACCCAGATATTTCTCTTGATTGTAGAATGTAACTTTCAGCAATTATAAAAGCTATAGTATGACCTTGCAGACTTGGATGATGACTCTGCAGTGCAATAAAATAGAAATCAGAAAGAATACCATCTTGTAATCCAGACAAACAGAAAACTATTGGGGCAAAATTAATGTGGAAGCTGGCAATCATACTTTACTAGCTTAATTTTTCAAGCTATTCTAGCTCATCTGGAACTAAGGGAGAGCAGGAATTTTAAAAAGTCACACCATGCTCCTTTACTTGTATATGTCTGTGGTACGTAAAAATGAATATTTCAAAAGGAAGTTTGCTTGAAAGGAAATTTACTTAGAAATCCCATCTAAAATTTGAGGTATAAAAATATTAGGGAGGAGAAAACACACATTTTCCCATGGTAAAAAACTAAAAGCAGTTTTACATTGAAATAAGGGAAATGTGAAACTTAAAATTTATCATGGAAGCCCCTGCTCTAGAGATGTTCACAAAACAGGTGTTTCTCCACCTATTTTACTCTCATTCAAGGATCACACTTGCTATTTAAAACTCCTTGCAGTACCTAGCTAGGGAGACAATGCAAGAAGGATGAAATCAAATTCAGAGATACTAAGAACAATCATTCACTCTTCTGTATTTTAGATGAACTAACATTTCATCTCAGCATCACAAAAAACTTCTTTATACTCCTCTTCCTGTTCTAACTTTTTCTTTAGCCAAGCAAAACATTTCAACCCAAAAGAAATTTCTCATTTACTCAGGGGACTTTATCTCAAAAAAACAGCTTTTAGTTTTATTATTTTTAAAATAGACCAGGTAAAGTTAGGGCCAAAACAAGACAAAATAAAGGTGCATGTTTGATGACCCAGTCATACCACAATTTTGCCAGACATACCTAGTAAAGGTGGGAATTTCAACTTAAGATTTATTCTCAAAAAATATTTACCGAAAGAAAAAGGTTGCATTCTGGCACCTGTCTTTCAGAGTCTTTGGTTGCTATTCTAGTGTGAGAGTAAAGGTAGTCTCCACTGTGTCTTGTCTCTCCATCTCAGTTCCCCTATTTTATTCCATTTTTAGGAAGAAATCATTGCTACCTAAATCACATGGTAAACTTCTTGCACTGTGGACTAGACAGCGTATTATGAGCTCAGCAGAGTCTGCTAGAAAGTAATATCCTGCAGACCTTATCCCTTTCAACAGTGCAAACAGAAAGTGATCTGTTGAGTAAGAAACAAAATTTGGGATTTTGGAATCAAAAATCTATAAATCAATGTTTTTTTCAGGACTGGAGCTCATCTCCAATACTCTGCAGGTGCAAACATTTAAAAATAGAGTTCTGCTGCAGCTCAATGTATTCACAACAAAAAATGCTCATTAAATATATAATCATGTTTTGTCTTAATTAAAGTCTGTTTATTTATACATTTTAAGCTAAAATTTCTAAAAACAGTGAGACGATTTTGTACTCCTGTTTAAAACTACAGTAGATGTTAGTCAACAAGATTGATGATGTTTTAAATACATTATTAATGCTGAATAGTTAAATGTTTTATGTCAATTTGACATTTTATAGAAATTACAAATACTTTGGTACACAAAGACTGTGTAGGGCTTCTCCAGATGCTTATTGACCAAAATATTTGCTTATCTTTCTGTTGAACGTCCTCCAAAATTAGTCGATCCTGGAATAAGAATACAAGTACAAACAGAAAAAAAATCAGTAAGATTAAGGGAAGATTATTTTGGTAACTTATTTAAGAAAAAGAGAAAGTGAAAATTATCAAAAATTTAAAATAAAACCCATACATCTTGATGAGAACTTTTGTATCGTTCTTCCTATGACTCTAAATATGCTCCTTTATATCTATGTAAAAGAATTAGGTTTCTCTTTCCGTAAAAGCATTTTTGTCATATTTCAATTTTAGCTACACAAGTGAATGTCCAAAGCATTGTTCTGCATATGAACTGCAATGAACTTGTAAATGTATAGCTCAAAGAAGACTAATACTTAAGTTCAATATAGCTGCTTTTTCTTTAACTTCCATTTCTACTGCATTATTTACAGATACTATCAGGCTCACGCATTATTTCACATGCGATGTCACTGTCCAGAAATTCCACAAGAAAAACAACTACGATATAAGCTTCCACAAGCTATAAGCATTCATAACTTCAGTATGAGGGAGTTTCTTAAAATATCTTTGTTTTGGTTTCATGAAGTTTCTTGAACTCCGAACTACTTGGGATGTGCCACTCTTGGAATACAAAGGTCACATTCATTAACATTGACTGCAAAATTCTTTATAGCTGAATTATCCTTTTGGTGTAAATATCAAAGATTTCACTTGCGATGTAAACTCTGCAGTATGAAGTAATAATTTTCTAAGAAGTGATTCATCAGGGTGCTAGATAATCTCATCCAGGCTCCCTTTCCTGCAAAAGGTTGGACCAGATGATCTTTCAAAGTGTCCTCCAACATGGGCTGCTCTATGATTCTACGATTCTATGATTTTATGAATTAATCTGCCCCAGTGCAATCCCTGCCTACACCCCTGATATATATGCAGCTACTTTTTCTAGTTTTATGATGCACTCAACAAATAACACCCCAGACTATCTCCCATTTTACTGTCACTTGCAGACACTTATGTGGGTGTCTTCATACCTAGATCTGTAAGAAATGTGAAGCTGAGACAGAAAATTTGGCAAATAAGAGAATAGTACTAGGACTGAAAAAATCATGGGATTGGGAAGATTACTGCCAAAGTCTGCAACAGGGTAATAGGTAACTATAAAAGAAATTAAGTCAGTATCATACAGAATATGGGAAAAATTGCCAGCAACTAATAATCCTAAATATCATCTAAACCTTTCCTTCCAAACTGTGAAAAAGGAGAGCATGTGACAGAGAAATACAATTAAATAAATAATAATAATAAAAATGAAAGACTAGAGAATGCTTTTGTCTTCTTTAATTTTCTCTTCATTTCCTTATTTTTTGCTTTTTTGTTGGTTCCATTTGCTGTAACTGTCCAGTGCATCTCTTCTCTACTTTTCTTGCTTCACAGGAAGAAGAGCCTTTGCTGTCCTCTCTTCTTTTCCTTTGGTCCATCTTGGTTCCTCTTTCACACTAATATTCTGCATTCTTATCTCCATTCTTCCTAAATTCTTTAATCTGCTTCCTCTATAGCATTTGTCCTGTCCCATGCACTGTTCTGATCTCCTTTTCTACTCCCAACCCTTTTAACACCCTCACCTTTTTTTCTGTTCCTTAACATATCTTTCTTCCGCTTTTCTGTCTAATCATCTGCTCATTCCCTATCCATTGTTCATCTTCAGAATGAGTTCAGTCTTTTGTTCATTTCCATTAATAGCTGCTAGTTCCTAATCACCTGGTGACCACTATTTCACCCTTACTCTCAGAATACTGCAGTTTCCTTTTATGTTTGGTTTTTCTCTGCTGGACACAGTGAGATGTCAACTGTCACCCGCTTTCTACAACATGCCATTCAGTCCTATAGGAACTATCTCCCATTCATTCTTTTCATTCTAGACATTTTTTTCCTTCTTTCCCCTGTGTCAGCTCCGTTATTCTGCTTTATTGAAGTACTCCTGTTGACTATCTCAGTCTTGCTATGACTCCCACTGAGTTCACTGCACTTCCTTCACTCATGTTTTTCTTTTCGCTACTCCTTACTTGAGATTTGTTGCAAGATTAGTTTTTGCCAAATTGTTATATGCTTTGCATTATTTTGAACTGGTATTTTTTTCTAGAAAACAATTATGGACATTATCAGATTTAGACCTCTGCTAAAAGATCATTCTGAGGTGAAGCAAGAACACATTTTCACAGCAGATATTA
>Ga0181612_100573_pt1 | contig 23607 bp, 16 predicted proteins | sample HoacroProtozoa21_FD_119630 | JGI IMG/M metagenome (GOLD analysis project Ga0181612, IMG submission 119630) | Hoatzin crop microbial communities from Cojedes, Venezuel. Combined Assembly of Gp0051906, Gp0051904, Gp0051908
ACGGTGGTGTTGGGTTGATGGTTGAACTTGATGATCTTAGAGGTCTTTTCCAACCTATGATTCTATGATTCTATGATTCTATGGTTCTATGATTCTATGAATGAATGATTTAGCTACAAAGAAATGCTGGACTGGTAACTGCTGGCATTAGTTCATGCTGATTGTCCTTCTGCTACTGTCCCCGACACCTGCCTTCAGCAAGCCCTTGCCTCACTCTGCAGCAATTCTTCCACGGGCTTCACTGCTTCTTCCACTTTGAAAATCTAAAAGTCTTTTCACTCTCCTCTGCCTATCATGCCCCAGATTTTATTCCCTGTAAAAGCTTATTTGTGTGCTCCCCCAGCATCCATTTATTTCTGTTCAAAATGGTTCTTCACAATCCGTAGTAAGTAATAGAAGGAAGAATGCCCTGTAAGCAGATGTCCATTCTATTTATGTTTTCATATAATCCATTCACAGCCCTTTTGTGCCTTGAAACTTCAAAAATCCACATTAATAACACATCCGTAGGGTCACAGAAGTACATCTGAAAGTGCCAATTCACTTTTATTTGCACACTACACTGGAGAAGCAAAAGGCCAGAGGCAATAGAACGAGCAAGACTGAAATGTTATTTGCAGTTCAGTCTTCCCTTGTCTTTTCAAAAGCCTAAATTATTATTATTCTCTCACGTGGTAGGCCTATGGATCTGTTTGTGTCTTGAATTGTGAGCTTCCTATTTATGGCTTTTCCTGAGTTTTGTCATTTGCCTTGCTTGCAGTGTCTGACTGCAAAAGCTGGAACATGCTTCCTCTGTGGAGCAATTGCAAGAGTTGCTAAATATTATGAACACGATCCCACAACACATCTGGCAGTGCGCTACGCGGCATAAGCTTGTTACCTCTTTGTATGAGGGAGGCCCTCAGGGAATCATCAGAAATGTGCCAAAAGAATATCTACCGATGACATCTGCAAAAAAAAATTCCTCTAATGAAACTGGGACAACTGAGAAGCATGCTGAATGGAAGCAAAGGTCCTCATTCAATAAGCCATTCCAGTGGCTGGGGTGTTAAGAAACCCAGCAAGTATGACGGGACTGAGCATGACATTGCAGGGATGGCAGAAGTGAGCAACAGATGAGTTGGAGTGACTCATGTGTTTGCAAGCCCCGTTCCCTGTTAGCGGTGTACTTACTCATACAGAGTTTATCTTATGTATTCTTTGTTACTTTCATTCATTTTAACCTGCAGGCTGTAAACACATTTGTTATGAAAAGAATAAAATTACGCAAACTCTGTGTGAAGCCCTGAAATCTTGCTACAGGACTATTCATCACCTTCGCATTCTCATCACAAAGGCACTGCACCATTTGTTATTATTAGATAACATGAGAAAGAGAGAAAAACAAGAAAGAAAAAAGAGACAACGGATAGAGTGGGGAAAATGTACAAAAGGCAGAAGAGACATGGAGGTGGTGCTGGAAGACAAATTAAAAACAGAGGAGATGGGCATGACAGAGCAATGAGACTCCATTCAGCAACAGGCTTCCTTTATGAAAATATGTTTTCTCTTGCCTCACTACTTTTCCTGTTGTAATAAGGTGAGGCTTTTGAGTAATTTTGAATAGTGCTGTGGCAGTCATTATCAGAACAGTCTCATGAGTACTTTTAGCCAAATAGTCTTCAGAAGTTCCTAAGTCCATTTTGTCAATTCAATGGGAATTTTAATTGACTATTAAAATACAGCATTACACAATAAAGACATTACTGCACTGCTGCAGAAATACCAGCAAATGTGCTGTCAACAGAAAAGGCAGTTGTCTTCTGTGGGTTTATTGGAGCTGCTACAACAGCATAAATAGCCTGGAGCAGCAGTAATTGAGGACAGAGAAGAGCTTTCCAAACACACTTTTCCCCCAAACACGACCAAAACAAAGCAAAAGTCCACTCATTAGAGCACTAATTTTCATATGATTGGGCTATTTCTCCCTTTTCATTATTGCATATATAATAAGTCATATTTTACTGTGTGATATAGTATGATGGGCTGCACATCTGTACAACAAAGGGTAAAAATTACATGACTAAGCAAAATTGCCATAAGATGAGACTGCACAAACCCCAGACTCTTTGAGCGTATTTGCTCTCTTTCTGATTTCCAGAACAAACATCTCGGTAACTGCACTGATTTAAGATGCAAGGATTTTTAAGTCTTCAGTGCCACAAGCTTGGAGGGGTAGGCTGAACCCCAGTTTCTCCAGAGACCTGTCTCAGCTGACAGTTCCTTCCACAGCAGGTTCCTCCGAACACCACCACGTGCAGGAACATGCCTCACCATTCCCTGTGAGCTCTCTCACATGCACAGCACAGAGAGATGCAACAGTGTGCCAGGCATCATGTCAGCAACAGTCTGTACCAAAATCAGCCCACGGCTGAGGCCAGCAAAGCTTAGCGTCCTCAGTGAAAGATTTAAACCATGGTCTCAACCAGCATAAGTAGTAAATAGAGAACTTGCATTTTGAAGAAATGATGTGTTCACAAGAATATACATATCATAAAATCACATTAACCAGCTGAAATTGTATTTCCAGAAATCACAGAAATGAAACAACATTTCTCCATGCTGCGTTTGTACTGAAGTTGTGTAAAGTAGCAGTGGCCTTCCATTTAATCATGAATTTGCTCATTAGACAGCAAACAGTTGTGAAGAAAGAGTGGCAGACTGTCGATGAGCAGCACAAAGACCATACACAGACCCAAAGCAGGAATATTACACACTGCTGCTGGTCTCAAAGGGCTTTATTAAAAACAAAAGCATGTAAAGTATTTCCTGAACAGGATGATTTTTAATTGTGTCCTTTTGGGAAAACTGTACAATGCAGACTTGCTCGCCTCCCTTGTAGTCTAGAGGGACCTAACAAGCTCTCAACAGATTCCCTTTGGTCTAAGAAGAGTTACTCCTGAGTTTCTGGACTCTAGTTAACTCTTAGTGACAAATTATGTTTAGCTGGTTCTGAAACAAACGCAATTTTGTTGACATCTTTTTTACAATAAAAGAAAAAAGTTAAATATATAAAGGGTCTGGTGTGACAGCTTCTTCTAGTTCTGCTTTCTTTTTAGCATAAGCCTCTGAGCATACACAAACAGCAGTGTAAAACTAGCAAATTGTGTACACAATTAAACACTGATACCTGCAACATGGCTGCCTATGCTGGGGCTGGTGACCAGTCTGATTTGTCATACAGCTCTCAGGAAGCCAGGCTACCCATTTTCTTTGGCCTTTGTACAGTCTAGGGCTTCTTGAGCCAGATCCAGAGCAGGCGGCTGGGCACAGCACTGCAATGCCATGCTTTACAACCCTTCATCATCTACACTCTGTGCTCTGCATACAACACATACGCAATGCACGAGGAAGGATGGAAGAGGAAAATCCATAATAACTCTGGTAGCTGAGTAACAAGGGAAAAGCACAAACAAACCCTGTAGGAGAAACCCTCTGCAGCTAACCAAACTAAACAATAGGAAGCACCAATGGAAAGGAGCTGGCTTTAATTTTGATCCTGCTTTTGTGTAATTCCAGATTTTTTCCTGTGCTAGCAGTGGGTGCTTCCCTCCCATTGAGATCTGAAGACTAACATCTGTAGCAATATCAATTATTTATCACAAAAGATAACCAGAAGAGAAAGAGCAGAGCGCTCCTCTGCCTTCCCTGGCTTATATCACAGCTTTATAGCTAGTGCCAGACAAAAAAAATGCACCGGACAAGCAGGACTCTGATGATTAGGCACCAACTTGGAAAGAGGCAAACCAGGCTCCAGTGACTATTTGGCAGAAAACGGGACAAAGCACTCCAGCAGGAGGGCCTGGCAGTCTTTGGTTTACGTTACCAAAATCTCTATGCCAAGAGGTCTCAGTGTGACAGCCTGTAACTGGCCCGCTTCTACTGAAACCAGGGGGCTTTGCTCACTGGCACTGGCTGAGAATCTGTCCCCCCAATTATTTATATTTCCTATGATACAGTAACAACATGGTACGTTCCCCCACCATACCATTGCCTTACATTGATCTCTCAGATGTTGTGAAAGACGATGAAAGGAGCAAGATGAAAGAAAAAGGAAAAACTCAAAACAAGTTTACATTAAATATTCATAACTGGTAGTAATTACAAACAGAAAATAGGAAATAAAGCACTAGTGATTATACAGTGTCCAAATGATGTATCTGCAACTCCCTCTGGGAATTTCTTTCCATAAATTTTTGCTGCTGGAGTTAGAAAGTGAGTCAGTCCTTTTGGCCTGTATCTTTGGTCAGATTTTGCTACTTTATTTCCCTGTTAAATAAATGTCGACTAGCGTGATGAGGCACTACACCTTATTTATACTCTCCACTAAAATCTATGATGAAACTCCGCCTTGAGTAAAAACAAGATGGCACCTCAACTGCGCAAATCCTGTAGATTTCAACAGCTAAACTGCTTTGTCTGTCACTTCAGAAGTTAAAAGTGTTCTTTTGTGCATTCACAAAAGGAACTGACTTCTACATTTTTTTTATTCTCATACATTAAGAGTTTTTTTTTTAATTATTTCTGCTTATTATGATAAATCAAGTGATCATGATTGGACATTAAGTCTGCTGACCAAAATCTTTTTAGAAAGCACATGTTTAAAAGGTTGCTTTTCAAATAGATGACAGTAAATCAAGAACTTTATCTGAAGGTTTGTTATACATGTAAAGCTTATATATATTTCATGCAAAAAGTGATGAACTTGTTGATTTTTTGGGAATTACTGTTTTTTCAGCTACATAAAATCACGTTTATTCCATTCTCTCTGTGTTTCTGTGGTGTAAAAGCTAGTGCTGCTTAACCAGTGTTAAATACCAATGCATGTAGAAGAATCCTGAAACATATCCCAGGATATTCTTACAGGTCAAGATATGCAGAACTGCTGGGTTTGAATCCCATGTCAGTGCTAGAAAACAAGACTTTCAGCCAGATCAAGGGTGAAAAAGTTTGTTGAACTCCAGTATTAGTTTCCTGAGCCATAACAGTCCTCTCAAATTACAGAAAATCACAGATAACTCACCCTGTTACTACTTTGAATCATTTTAATGTTCCCATGAAGAAGCCTCCCCCTCTGATACAGAACATCAGTTCATAGAAAAAACCCATGAATTCTGCCTCCATGGTGAACTTGTCAGCTTTTGCCATCTGAACACTCCACTCAGCTTTGGAGACCACAGTAGCCTTGTTAGGTTTCTAAGCGCCCTAATTACACACATTTGAGATTGCAGAATGCGTTAATTTAAGCCAGCAGACAATCAGATGCTGTGCTTTCACAAATATTCAGAAACATCATCTGCCAGGATCAAGAGTAATTGAACTGATATCTACTGGGTTTTATCTGCAGCTTTGCTGCATAATTTTTCATTTTCTTCAGAAGGCTTTAGCACAAAGAGAGAACATGCCTAGAGTCCCACAGAGGTGTTTTGACATTAGGCTTAATAAAGCATGAAGAACGCATTAATAAATAATGTTCTGCTAGGTTAACAAATAAAGCTGAATGCATTTGTGAGACCCAGAAGTAAATCACATCATGCACGCAGCCAAATAACTTGTTAAAATGATTGCAATTGTCGCATTTCTTCAGTGTGTTTGGCACAGCCCAACACAACATTGCACTAATAAAAAACACTGCAGCATATATGCATGCACCTTCAATTATAATGTTACCTGTCAATTTTTATTTGCACTCTGTGGGCTTGAGGGGCTTGTAAACAAGCATTCATGACAGTGACAAAGAGATATTTATGTATTGTTAAGCTTTGCTGAGAGAGCACTGCTGTCTGGAGTTTCAAAGGAAAAGACCTCTTGTATTCATTGAGTTATGCATCATCCCATTCCTGTGTCAAAGCTACAAGCTTGATACATTTTGCTGCAGACGTATTTGAGTTACAGCTTTCAAGGCTGTGTCAATATTTCTGTATGCCCTTATTTTCCAAGGTTAAACATTCTGGCACGTTTTGAATAAAGGTCTGAGGAAAGCTTCTAGGTGTTTCGGGTCAATGACACAACTCCTGTCAGCTTCAGCTACTCCAGGATTTCATGTAGAAACTGGAAGAGGATTGTGATAACATCAGGGTGTGGATTCACCCTCCATCACGACAACATTCTCATTTAAGTGCCTACACTTGGAACTGAAGTCACCTTAAACTCTCCCTATAATCAATTCCAAGAGATGAACACTTCCAGAATGTGATTCAGATCTGGGCTGATGATTACAGAATCAGCTTAAAATGAGCAAGTTCTGAATTTAGAGACTTCTGCTATGTGCTTATGCTTCTAGGCAGGAGAACTCCTCAGTCCCTCCAATGAGGCCAAGGAACAGATTGCACAATTCGAATTTGGGCCTGTGAGATCTACGCAGTTTGTCGGGGGGGAAAAAAGTGGAAAATGTTTCCTTTTCTATTTTTATCTTATATTTGAGATATAGTCATATTCTAAATAAAGGAGTCATGATATTCAGAAACAAGGACAAGGAATCCAAATGCATGTCTTCAAGTCTCCACCACAGTTTCTATAAGCACAGAAATTCTGCATTCCTCTATATTAGTTCACTATCATTTGTAAGTAAGACAACTATCTTGGAATGAATATTGATTTTAAAAAAAAAAAGTATTTCATGTCATTTATTTACTGAAAAACCAAATTCCAGTATATTTAGAGTGCTTACAAAATTGAGATTATTCTTCACACCTGACTGATCTTCCAGGTTCCAAGAGTTACTGTGAATAAGAGGACAGGAAGAAGCTATAATATCTTCCGAAAATGACTTAAAAATTTCTGTTATATTTGATGAAAGAAATAGCTATTTAAGTGGGGCAAACATATCTTTCCTCTATTTTTTTGAGAGACAATATTAAGAAAATAGACTTCAGATCCATGCCATTTTTGGAACATGAAATCGAAAAGAAACGTACCTATTCTTCTGAGCCACAAATGGGGCAATTTTCATATGACATTCTGAATTTTGCAAAACAGGACAAAAGTAGAAACACTTTTTTTAAAACACCCACAAATTTGAGCCGCTCAGGGATATGGAATGTTAAATAAGCATCTGTGATATGGGACAATAAGCAGAGGTGGGTAAAGTGCAGGGCCCATTTATTTTTCTTGGTTTTCTTCCATTTACCATTGAATACAGTTTCTATTCATGATAACAGAAGGCGGCAAATGCATAACCACAAGTCAGTGAAAACTGAAGCAGTGAAGTATTTTAGTGAATACGCTTTCCATACGTTATCCTACGGCTCCACAATCTCTGCTGGCTTGATGTTGGGAAGCAGGCTTGGTGTCTGTTACTTCCGAAAGCAAGAGGGATGTAGAGTTGAGACTCCAGTCTCTCTTCCCTTTTTTTCTTCAGCAAAGCCTAAGTACTTGGCCATGTTCTCTAGTGAGAAGCATGGGATTGCTGAGAAACATTCAGTGTCTGGTCAATGCAGAATACAAGTGTTTAGAGATACCTGGCTTGTGAGATCTGAACTGCCTGCAGAATATGAGAGTTAGTTGAATACACAGCACAGCCAACACAGCAATGCTTCTGGGTTGTGTGATCACAAGATTTGAAGCTTTCTTGCAAGCTAAGGTACTTGTGAATCCTCAAATACTAAATGGGCACTAAAATTTTTTGTGCGGTGTTTTTTTTTGAAATTACATTGGTAGGTTTCTGTATCCAAATACTGCTTGCATTATACTTCAGCTACTTACATGCTTCTAGGACCATGCCAATAATCCAGAAACATATATAAGGACATTGACTTCTGTTCTTAAGGACATAACTCAGGAATAATTTAACATTACACGACACTGGACAGCAAAATTGCATCAGAAATTTCTATCCATTGTATGCATTTACACAGTTTTAGAAGGCTACATCTACAAGTTGTTAAAAATGTAAATATCCAAGATTTATTTATGGTAAGCCTTATGACTGTATGAGGGTGTAGCTGACACTTTCAAACAAGCTGCAACAAATATTCACGTAGCAATACTCCTATGTTACCATGAGATGGAATCACACAGTACATACAGCTGTAAAAGGAAGTGCTTTATGGAAAGAAAATACTCTTGCTACCTCATTTCCATGCACCTTAATCTGCAAGGAGAAAAAATCAGAGAATGGTATTTGTGCCACACAATATAAAAGTCAGCTAGCACAACAAACACAATAAGAAAAAGAAAGCTATTTTAATATTTTTTTCCTTTTCTGTTACTAATTTTAAAAGAATCTCATGATTAATTTTTTGTAAACAACATGTACATAACTTTGCTATATTTGAAATATTAATAGATATTTGAAGCACTATGCAATAGCTGCTAAGCAGGGTTCACTTTGTCAGGCCTATTAAGACAGTAGCTTTCTTGATCTCAATCAAGATACCAGCATATTAATAAAAGAGAGAATAATGACAGAATAATGAGGAAGGACACGGAAAGCATTTGGTATCCTATAGTATACACATCTTGCAGTTGAATTTGTAACTCTATTTCAGGAAAGGAAGGAGGATGTAGGCTTTGAAGTAATGTGGAAGAAAACACCAACCAAACCAACAAGCACAAATTCCCCAAGGAATCCAGAGTTTTTAAGGCAGTATTTTCTATAAGTGTCCTAGCAGACCAAAGCACCTCAGCTCTCATTACACCCCCTTGAGAGCAAAATGTTCCCACCTCAGCTTCTGGTTTATAAAGACTTGATAGGGAGAGGCTGACCAGAAAGTGTTTTGGCGTGCCTACTGCCCTCGGTTCTGCTAGGACTCCCCACAGCGACAGCGTGGGTGTTTTGGAGGGGGACGACACTACAGGACCCCGAAGTGGATCAGTTGGCCATTCATTTCTCCGAGGAGCTGGGTTACACCAACAGTCAAGGAAAAGAAATTCCCCAATTTCTGGAGGAGTCCCCTGTGCCCTTTTAGCTGGTCGGACTTGCAGTCAGGATTTATGATTATACCTTATGATTTGAGTACTGAAATGGGAGAAATTCTGCATTGTTTCCATGCCTCCTCTAACAAGCTCTGTCTTTTAAGTACCCCTCTAGGAATATACACACAATTTAGAAAAACAAATGCTTTATTCATGATAGCAATAAGTACAGCATGGCTGTACACATACCAACTGAATAGTAGTTTTGCATTTTTTATTTTATTCCTCCCAATAACTACATGTTCCTACAAGTGCCTCACAAACGTGCATCGAGTTTTCTACACAGCCTTTAATGGTGAACATTTTAAATAGTTTTCATAAAGTGAATGAAGCTGTGATAAACAGCACAGCTGGTAAGCCAGTGAAGAGACTACAAGGAAGAAATTACCAGGAGGAAAATATTCTAGGAATGTATTTTCCTTATGAGGCCCAAAGATTAACCAATTAAGATTAGTATTCCAGTTCATAAATGTAAAATATATATGGAAAATAAACAGAGTCACTGGAATACTGTCTGGAAACATCTTTGTTTGACAGAAATTTCTCTGACAAGTCTTTACCAAAAATCAAAGCCATGCAATCACCAGTAAGAAAAGTGAAAAGCTAATGACATGTGTTATCGTTTTTCTCTTGCTTAGTCACAAATGTGAAATGGCGGAAACACAAGAGAAATATTTAGAGGAGCATGTCTTATTTGGGTCATGCTGTGACCTCAGAAAATCCAGGAGAATAAACATGCATACTGCAGGTGGCTGCTAACACCAACGAAATCCTCACTAGTGAGACCCCAGCATGCCTTTTTTCTGCTCCCTGTTGAGGGAACTGAGTAAAGCAAAGATAGTGCTGCCAGGGAGCAGGTTCAAGATTTTGACTGTGAAAACCAACAGTTTTACTGTTATTTCTTCTCCATAAAGATGCTCATAACTTTTCATTAATGTTTGGGACCAGACTCATCCTGAAATTAGACTCCAGCTTCCCCAAGAGTATCGCATGCTGCTTCTCCAACTGTGTGGTTTCATGGGGTGTTATTTGCTTGCAGCTTTCACATATGATCTCACCTCTACTCAGCAGTTATTTCTACAGGCTACTACTGTTGTGTCCTGGCACTTCACAGATGTTGGATGGTTTTATGACCACTTAAAGTTTAAATCACCTGCCTTTCACCTTTCTCCTACCAAGAGTAGAAGGCTTTGTTTTAGCAGATGTACAGCAGTTCCGAAAGTTAGATTCTTTGTTGAAAGGACTCTGCAGTGCATGCAGACCCTAAAAGCTCACTGCATAACCATTATGCCTCTCTCATGAGCCCTCTTTGCTCAGAAGGTTTTAAACTGTTTCTTCTAGAAGCTATCCGTTTGTGTAAAATGTAAAAGTAATCATGGATATCAAGAGATCCAAAATGACGGTTCCTTTAAAAACAAGATCAATGCTTTCTATCCAAAATGCAAATAGACTGGGAGCCTGAGAGACGTTGTGGTTCAGGAGCAATGTTTTCTTATTGTGAAGAATGAAACAGCCCTGGATACAAGGAGTTAGATCAACCACTTACAAAGTATGCAGAGATCTCTGTGGCTAGGCTTTTGTCTTGGAGGCATGGAAGAGTTTCTACACATTATCTTTGCTGCCTCATTTTCTAAGCTCAGTGAAAAGCTAAGAAAGGCTGAAAAAACTCCTGTTTCAGATGCTTTTAACTGGAGTGGGAAGAGTTCTTGGTTCATTCTCTGGGGCCACAGCTGAACAACATGCTTATCCCTGCCTTTTTCCAAGGATGTAAACAGTCTCGTTGCAAACTAATGCTTAAAGGCATATGCCTAGGAATCTTGCTCAACTGGCTGGCTGTCTGGATCATTTCTGTCTTTCAACCAGTATGGTCTGGATCTCACCCAAGTTCAGTCTCAGCCACATGCTCTTCTCCAGGAGCCACTTTCCTCTAGGCAGTGCAGCGTCTTTAGATGGCTCTGGTTGCATCTGTGGAAAATGAGATATACACTTGGGTGTCATCTGCAAAGCCTGTAGCAGCTTAGACCCTCTCTGAACAGTCTTCTGGAAGTATTGAAAAGGGATGTAGGGAGAGCCTTTATAGCCCTAATGTCAGAATGCAGGTGCAGGATATTGGGAAAGAAAAACGATTTTACCAGTGTTGTTTTTGGTTCTTATTGAAACCAGGTTTTGTGTCTGAAAGGTATACAAGATTGGGATACATTCATTCAGCATTTGAAGGGAGAAGAAAGACAAAAAATTCCTTGTCAGTGTCTAAAATTAAAAAGTCTTTGCAAACTAATACAGCCACAGGAAGCTGGATTAATGATACCAGCAAATGAAAACATGGTACACAATATAAAACTCTCGGAATAAAACAGATAGAATAAAGACTATTGTTTCTTACTGCAATATATTTTGGCTACTGTGTATTTTACATTTAATTTTACGGTGCAGAAGACATTACTGAAAGAACAGCTTTACTTGATAATTTTCTTGTTTGGTAGAGCTGGTGTATTAAAAAGGTTAATGTACTAAATTTACATTTTTCTGAACTGATTATTTCTTACTCCAGTCTCTTCTTCCTCATTCTTAACCACTTTAAAAAGAAATGATACAAAATAGGACTTATTTTTGACAGTTTTAGAAAGAAAGCCTTATTTTCCCTGCTGATTTTCATGCTCTACAAGCTTTGCCATCATAAACCACTTTGCATGTATTAAGAAGGAGTATTGTATTAGATGAGGCAATTTAAGTGTATCCCATTTAACTTGGTGAAACTAAGCAGCTTTGCATTATAACCAAGTTGAGCTAATGAGAATATGCTTGAAGCGTGTGTTACCTGGAATTGAAGTTAGCTAGTCATTCAATACTGCAACCTGTGAGTTTGCAAAACGATGGCAGGAATCCTGCTGTGAGGGAGATAGGAAAATTATTATAATCTGCATTCCTAAATTGAATGAGTATTTTGCTCAGCAGAGGCCTCTTACTGCAAATAGTCTGAAATTACATCCTGCTGTTTAAAAAGCTTTTATTTCAAAGTGAGTAAAAATGCCCACATTTTCTTAAATCAAATATTTTTTAAATCTTATGTGAGTAAAATTACTGAGAAAGGGAAAGTCACATATCCTTCACTTCCTCTTGTAAAAGCTATTTAATATTCAGATTTTTGATAGCAGGGACAAAGTGTCTAGAATTCATGGTTGTATATTTTGATCATAATTATTGGATTGATAAAGCTTGTAATCATATCTCCTTCATCACTTTATTACTGAAAAAATTCCATGTTTCTGAGTTGCTTATTTTGTACAAAAGGGAATTGTAATATAGATACTTCACCAAAATCAGCTGATAGGTGTGATGCTCGACACACTAGTAAGCTAAAACACATACCCAAAGTATATAGAATAGACTATTCAAACACAAGCAAAAGACCATGATCTAGCAAGCAGAAACAGGGAACAAACTTCCCCCACAACAGTAAAATGGAAAACATAACTGCATTCATGCAAATTCTTCTTCTCATTGAAGCTAGAGATTGTACCAAAAAAAAGAAAGGAAAAAGGCCTGGGGATAAGTATTAGAGGTCACCATAACTGTCTGAACAATCATGTTCTGCTATGTACTATGTAAAAGCAGCAAACGCTGCAAGGATCCATTGCATTGCATCCTGCCTGAGAGTCCAAAATGAAAGAGTGGGTGGCTCAGCTTGTCTTCCTCAAATTCTCTGCCCTTTAGTAGTGGACAGTGACAAGGTTAAAGATAAAGGAGAATGGCAGAACAACTTGTACAGACATCAGTGGTTCACAGCTAGACTCAGCAGAGGCCGCAGCTTTCCAACACTCGGCTGTGTGCATGTTCGTAAGTAGAGCAGACCAGGGGTAATTCTTTTGCCCAGAACGTGGGTGTTCCAGTCTCTCCACCCCGAAACAAGGTGGCCGTATGCTTAGCTGATCCCTGGAAACTGTCCCTACCCCATGCTGCTCCGTGAACTATTCAGCTGCTCACCCTACTACCCTGGCACTGCGTGGGATTGTGGGGCAACACCATGTAGGGAATATGTGAACAGATGGGATAGATGAGCAGAAGCCAGGGATGAAACTAATGTCCAAGCCCTATTTTACTGCTATAGATAGATGTATGTAGTTTAGGTTTGCTGTTGAGGCATAATGGTCGAGAGGAAGATACACTTACTCTTGTGTGAAAGATGGTTCTCATGAGAGCCAGCAAGTCAGGCAAAGGTGATAACAAGAGCAGAGACATACCTTAAACACAAGACTTTTTTCTGGACCTTAAGGGACCTTATACTGAGTTGCAGTCCTGTTGCTGTGGATTAGGATTCACAGCTCTGACCTGCTTCTGAAGTGGTGGAAGTATTTCTGTTTTCCCTCTCCTCAAAATACATGTGACATAAGGCATCTTTTTTTCCCACACATTAGGTCAACCTCCCAAGACACGGAAGGGCACGCTTCAGTCTTCCCCACATCAGGGGACTCTCTTCCCAACCTCCAGGAGGCTGCTGTAACCTCCAGGACTCAGTCTGTGTGCTGTAGGCTTAGCAGAAAATTTCCAGGATCAGTTTTAAATCTGGGGTTATGCCAAACAGTCCCACTTCAGAAGCAATTGTATCTTTTTTTTTTTGGTGCTTCTTCATTAAATGCACAAAGTTTCTTTTGACCTAACCAGGGAGGTACTTGCAAAAGATAAAGGTTAGCCAGTAATATAATTCATCATAGAAAATTTGGACAGGTGAGACTCCACTGGATTTGCAGCCAGTCATATAGTTTAGCTCATTCTTTTTCACTTGCGCTGTTTAAATTAACATCTCCATTATCTATCAAAGAAAGATTGTTCTCCAATCTATCAAATAATGTTTGTAACATTTGATATAGCATAAAGCACAAAATCCACAAAACTGAAGAATAAAGCATTTTTTTGCATATTTTTCCATCCAAATTTATATATTGGTATTAATGAATGTGTGCTTTAGTAGCAACACTGTAAGCAAAATGAAAAATATGTAGGATCTTCCAACGTTACCTATCCTAATATAGCAAGGCTCTGTCAATAATTGTACTGAGTTTGCAGAACTCATAATCCTATACATTTAACAATCCATACAAACACGTATTACACAAATCCCCCAGGAAGTACAAACATACATGCAGTGCAAGGAGGTGGAGTTCATGACACTTTTGATATTTCCACTCTGCAACTGTGTGAGATATTCACCTCTTAGTGTACACGCAAGTATAAAGATGTAATATTATAAGAAAGAGTCTACACGTTAAAGCTACAATAGATGCCCACATGAATTTTAATTTCTCGGAAAATATTTAGGTATTGCAGTGAAGGCACACCACAGAATTAACATAGCTCTCCTCCATATGGAAATCTTTGCAAAATCTTGCAACTCCTCTAACGTTCTGCTTTTAAATGGAGTCTGTATTTTCATAAGCATGTTCCTGTTCTTACTGAACTCTATTACAAAAAACTCTCAGTAACTTCAACAGAAGTTAGATGAAAGAAAACGATATTGTTACTTTTTTTTTTCTCCTCCTGTCTGGAGTAGATATTTGGTGCCAAAGGGGAAACAATTCCTTTTGATGAGAGATGATATTTTTGTCTTCTATTTACTTTATAGAGGGAGGAGGCATTTAGAAGGCATAAAAAAATGCTAGCTAGAGTAGCACACAAAAAGAGATTGATTAGAAAGCTATCATTGAGATGACATCGCTAGAATCCCTCCACAAAAATGAGAAAGCAGAACTCGGTTCATGTAGTTCTAATTGCACCAAGTTCGAGCCAATAGGTTTCCTGAAACCATTTTAATAGGTTGTATAGATGTTTAATAAGAACAAAGAGTGTTTGTAAAACTAATCATTTTTTAAAAATGGCCAAATCAAATAAAATGAGGTTGACAGAGTAAAACTGAAGCCACCTCCTCTCCCAAACCCAGACAGAGCAATAATCCTGAAGAATTTATGCAAAAGTTGAAAAACAGATGGCAATCATAGAATAAAATCAAGGTTACATGACTGTTCACTTTTCTTCTCTACTGCATGTAGCATTATCCACATCATTCTAAACATATTTTTTTTATAATGTTGTGATTGGTGATGAAAATCCTGATGTATCTTTATGATCTTGTTACTTTCCTTGTCAGTTATGTGTCTGAGACATAACTAGATGTGCACATATGCCCACACAAATTCCATCACCTTTCTGAGCATGTATCTGTTTGTAGAATGGTTTCTTCTACATTTTCAATCATAGCACAGAAAAACAACATCAGTGAATTGTCCTTATTGAGGGTGATCTCCTGAGGTGGCAAAGTGGTGAGAGACCCATATCCGTAGATTACATAATTTAACTGAAATCAAGGGATAGAAAAAGCGTTTTACTAACATCTCACAACTTCCAGGAAGTGAATAGCTGCCACTAGGAAGAAATTATTTTTTTCCAACACGTTATGTATGTCTGTGGCATTCCCCTGAAGCCCACTTGCCATCTAGAACAACTGAGCACACAGGTGGACAACATTTACCCCCTCATCCCCATTGACTATGAATGAGGACCATCTTGTGAACAGAGGTAAGTAGAATACTCTTCTGGTCCCCTTTTTACCAGTCGTAAATCAGATGAGTGTGATTGCAATGCACTAAACACAAGCTTAGAAGAAATACCACAGAAAAGGCTAATGGCAATGAAGTTCAGAACATGGGTAGACCTTGCTCTTGTCGGCCAGCAAGTCATTTACAGGGCTTGAAGTTGCACCAGCTCACTAAGTACATTTACTCTGTGGCAGTTAAGAGCATGATCTCAACTACATATGTGATGTCAATCACCATTTTATCCACCTGTGGCTATGTTTAAGCAACAAATTGAAACATAGTCTGCACTGCTAATGGTTAAATGAAACAGTTATGAAACTTCAGGCTTTTAAGCAATACACTAACCTTTGTGTCCTTATGCACATCCAGAAAGTCCAGTACATCCGCATATGACGAAGAACATTCAGGAAGAATTTAATTCATCTGTTCCAATGTCCAGTCTCAAGAAGTCTTCAGTGGTTACTGAAAAGACCAATCAAGGGATAAAGCAACTCCAGGTACGCAGATGGGAAGATCAGACATCTCTGCTGAAATGGTGTGCAACTCGCAAAGCCTGTACAGAAAGAGAAGACACTTGTTGCATATTTAAAAAAACACCCAAACCAATAAAACAAATACTCCGTTCCTTTCTAAGGTCTGAAAAGAAATTTTATGCATTAGGGCCCCAGAGGTGGTACTTCCCAGCTCAAGCTTTTGGAAGTACTGTCTCTGTATCTTGTGAGCATTGGCAGCCTGGAATCTGGAGCGCAGTTTAGAGAGGAAGGGGAATTAAAAATGACGGCAAATGTGTTTCACAATGGTAAGCCTCAAACAAAAACCATTCCAAATAACAGAAAATTGCTAATTACACGTATTTTAAGAGGGCTGCAGGAAAAAGAATGTTAGATCTTTGCTGGCAAGAGGCAATGTACTGCATGTGCTACTGCTGCTCTGCTGCCTTTTACCTTTGACATCGACCAGAAATGTGTTTTGCAGCCATTTTGTAAATCACTAGAAAAGCTACTTTTATAATGAGAACAATTCCAGACCCATCTGAAGAAAATGTTAATAGTGTTTAGCGAGAACTGCTTGACTGTTCCTGTCTTTTTTCTGTTTTCTTTTTTTTTTTTTATAATCTATCTGTGCCTCCATACTGAAGAAATGGGACGCAGACACAAATGTGACTATGGTATTTAATTGCAAACCCTGTACTACAATTTCTAGCTTTAGGCATGAATATATCTACTTTCTTTCAAAGTAAATCAAGTCCCAAGGAATCTGGAATACAGTTAAGCCCTCAAAATCATCATTGCCAACGTGACCTGCCAAAAGACATTAACTCTGTAATTATTCTGTTACTCAGGAAAAAATACTTGTGAGTGGAAAAGCAGAATTAAATCAAAATGTTTCTACAGAAATATTACAAAGAACCACCAGTTTGAGCACCTTACAGTATGGTCAGAGTCTAACAAGTGCAGATGCCTTTGCACACTTCAAACTAAATTTTTTTTATGTTTGATAGACCAGTAAAAGAATATAGAAATGTACAATGCAGAAACTGCAGAATCTGATATAAGTCTAGGAAAATAACAGCCATCTTTTATTTGCAGTGAAGTGTTTATTTCACTACATAATTTCCATCTACATTACATAAACTACTTGGCTCAAGAGTAGTTTACTTCTGACTGCTGTTGCCTGATACATGATTTACAATGCTGAATTACTTGTTTTTCCCATCAGAAACATTCATTTGTTAATAATTTATCAGACAAATGGCTTCTGATTAAGCAATTTAAAAAATGTAGGCAAATCAATGGCAAAAGACAGCAAGCAGCATATTATAATGATACAATAATTCGAGCTCATACATTAGACTGAACTGATAATGTCCCAAAAGCCCTCTTTTGATAGCTCAGTTTCATAGAGTAAATGTTGAGCTGAAATAACTAATAAAACCTCTCAACTACTGCTCTGTGAAATCATGCCAGTATCATGAATAGTATCTTTGAAAACTGATAGGTTGGCTCCAGAAAACAAACAAACAAACAAACAAACAAACTAACTAACTAACTAACTAACTAACAAACAAACCCTACAAAACTTCTCTGTAATTATACAAGCTCTCCCTGGAAATGAGATTAATAGTCACATGAAGACAAACGAACTCCTCTCTCAGACGTGAGAATGGGACTTTGGAAATCAGAAGGATCTGATCCCTTTGATGTCATGACAGAGATATAGACTGTAGCATTAGATCCAAACAGTGTTTGCCATCACTCATATGTGTGACACAGACAGTGAGGGAAGCAAATGCGATAGAACCTTTAAGAGGAAGCTCTCAAGGGCTCTTGATGTATCACAAATAAGTCATGGTCTGAGTTACAGGACTTTCAGCTAAGTTGATCACGAGAATAAAATGTATTCTGAGGGCTGTGCTTTGACAATCTTCACTACCTTGGAGGTTTCAGAGACAAGAAGGGAGATACGAAAACACTTTTGGAGGAAAGATGCATATATACATTTCCGCTCTTTCCTATAAGTGTATTACATGAATTAAATAACTTAAAATTTTCCAGGGCAGTACTCAAGCTTCCTAAGAGTAATGCTGCTGAAAGTCCTATCATTTTATAGGCATTCTGCAATTGCAGAATGGACTGGTTTCCCATCAGGCTTAAGGAGACTAGTCAATAATGTGTTGACAGTATGTACAATTATTTATAAAATGGATACTGTTCAGTTTAAATGAACACACATATTCTGCCAAGAATAGATTGTTTTCAGACTGAGTAACAGATAGGATTTCTCTTCTGTTATTTGATGAAATTTCATATTGATTATAAACAATAAGTTTCAGGAATGACAGATCTACCAATAAAAGCCACAATTCAACACAGAATGTATGCAAATATCAATATCTGTAATTACATATAATGATCACAAATGTCATCAATTTATTTATTGTAAACAGTTTAAATGAATATATATGAAGTGAAAAATCAAATTAAGTGGGGTAGCATCATTTTTTTTTTCTTATTTGACTTCTAATTGAACATTTTCTTTTTCGGCTAATGAGAACACTACAGATGTGTCCATTTTCAATGTACATTTACCCACTCTACCTAAGACTAGATTCTCTGGCCAGTGTGTCCTTTCCGACTCCATGCCCAAGATCCACAGGGGCCTACATGCCCTACAAGAGGGTAAAAGGACATGGTAGATCCAACCACTTTTAGTTCTTTCTCAGACTAGGATTCTGTTCAACGGACTGATTGCTTTTCTTGTAAGGATGTTAGCATTAGTGTCAACAGTATTAACCAATAAGCTGTGTCATTCTTTTTGCACAAAAAATCTTCTAGCTCATTTCTTTAGAAGCCATATGATACACTCCGACAGATCCAAGGGCTTTAACAATAAAGAAGCAGCAAAATATTTAGGGATCCAAGCAGTTCCTGCTTGCAAAGCCTTATCTACTGCTTTAGTCCATGAATTGCTGCTGGGTCCTAGTCCTCTGACTGTGCTCACTTGCCTCATGTTCCTTTGCTGCTGGGCTCCCTTTTGAAATGAGCTGGTTGGTTCCCCACCTGGCCATCACCTTGGCCAGAGTTCACATGGACATCACTCCGCATAGGTCGTAGGGACTAGACCTTGCCAGGCTTGACACCTTCTGTCCTACACAGTGTTTGAACATAACGCAGCCTGCTGTGGTTCTCACATACTCCCACATGCCCTTATGATGCATCTCCCGCCTTTCCTCCACTCACTTAGTGGAGAGACAGCAGGAGAGAAGGACTAAACAATAAGAGAAAAAACAATTGGTGTAGATATATCATTCCCCTCCATTAAGACAGCAAACCCCTTACTCAGCCACCTGATGACTTAAAAGCATTTCAAAAGCTCATTGAATTCAAAGCAAAGGACATCACTGTCTCTCATTCGAAACTACTCAAGAGGAGCCACCTGCACTGCATAGAGGTTTGAACTGTTCCACGCTGAGCTGATTCCCACTCCTACCAAGGGCAGCTAGATGCTGCGTAGCTGTGTGGCTCCACCAGTGTCCAGTATTGTGGACTCCAAGCATTAAAAATCATAAGTCAAGGCACACCAAAAAGTAAGATCTGCTGAAAGTTATCTTTGTTTATTTGTTTGTTTTTTAACAATGAACTTGAGTTGGTCTACTGGTTTCCTTCTCCGAATCGGCTAGATGCATTTTTTTGTGTCTTTCAAGCACAAGAAAGCATTCTGCAAGAAAACTTATAAAAACAGATGAAAAGACAAGAGTCTCTTGATTCCGGAAAGGCAAAATTTAAAAAGAAGTATTACTATTTTTTTTTCAGTTTTGAAAATAGCAAGCAACTGAACACTTGTACATTTTAAGAAGTGACCTCTTCTTTCTTCACACAGGAATGTTACTCTCCCTCAAATAATACACAAAAACTGGTCACGTGCATGCACCTTGTCCATTGCAATGTATAATATGAATTAGATTAGACCATGACAGCTGAATCATACATGCTGCTTCATCAGAGTGAGATAGAAGGCACTAAATCTCAAAGGGTAGACATTTTTTCTCTTTTACTTATCACTGTGATCCCTTGCAGTAGTAACTACCTGAGGTAAGTCTAAACACCAAAGATCATTCACATGAAGACTGAATGAAAAGTACTTCATTGTTTGGTTTTAGTGCTATTTTGAGCCCACATTCAGATTTCATAGTTGAATAATACAACAGTTAACGTGTGTCTAAAGCTACATTTCCTTGTAGATGCTGCTGTGTAAACAGCACAGAGAGCGGCTATAGCTGCTTCCCTGGTAGTGAAGAGGCTGTCCTGGCAGCAAGTGTCACAGCTGGTCTGGCAGGTTCAAGTCACAGTCAGAGCTGTTCCCTAAAAAGACAATGAATTTGCTATGAATGCCATGGAAACACATACAGAGCCATAATTAAGTCACTGGGGACAAAAAAAGAAAAAAAACATTAAATACATGAAAAATTCTGGGGTTCTCACCTGCACAGATTTTTCACTTCCTGGCTTCCCTCTGCTCACTGAAAGTCATTTGCAGAATAACCCAAAGTTTCTGAACCTATGGAATCTGTCCAACCCTGACAATCACGCTGCCCCAACTTCTAAGAAAGCAGAGCTTCCAGTATTTGTATCTCGGGGGTAAACCTTTCTGACAGATTGTCTTAGGGCAGTAGCATTGGGAAGCCCTCCAGCACAGACCTGCAGAGCTGACCGCACATAGTCTTGAAATTCTTGATGAAATCTGGGAGGAATTTCTATAGATTGCTTCTTCCACCTGCCACATACATATGAAGTGCAGTTACCCACAGAGAAAACTCTCCATTCTTGGAAATTTTGACATGCCACTTGTTACCTATTCAGCTGTTATTCAAAATGTTTTAGAGACATGTGAAGCCATGGCATGTCATCATGACTACCACACCACCATGTTCATCCCCAGCTTTTCAGTTCCAAGTTAAATTGTGGTTGCATGACGAAATGAATTTCAAGCAGCTCGATAATTTGCCACCAAAAAGCTGAGTACTAGCAACATGCATTTTTAAAAAGGTACATTTTTCCTTCTGAACTCACATTTGAGTGTGATAAAACACAACTTGGACTATTTGCATCAATGTGTAATAGAGGCTGGTAAACACACTGTGCTAGTGTGTCCACATTTTAAAATAAGCATAAACCTCCTGTTTCTCCTGTTTAACTGTCATACAAAATTGGCATCCACATCCTATGCTGATTAACGTGTTACTATGGTGTCAACCTAGTGCAGTGTGTCTACACTAGGAAAGCTACAAGCCAAAAAAAATTCTCAAACTAAAATAACATTAAAAAAACCTGTGAAATGTGTAGTAAATCTCTTGAGACAGTAGTCTGAAATAACAAGGTTCTATTCTAATAAATGTTTAATAAGAAAAACAAGAATAAATTAGTCATGAACAAACTTTTTCAATGTACCCTTCAACAGCGGTATGTACAACAAACAAAACCTCATTTATACCTGAGAACTGTTCAAAGCACCACAAAAGAGCATGTATATACCTTTAATCCACCATATTCCACATGTACACCATATATGCAATACCTACGTATCACACACGATTTGTATGTGACCCAGAGTCTCAGCCCCATCCGCTTTCTGGAGGAAGTTCAGCCTCATGTAAACCGAACTTCACAGACACGAGCTGACTCACAAAGATGCACAGACAGTAGGAAGCAGTAAATACATTCTCAATGCAAGTATCATGATGGCTTATCTTTTCGGTACTTTTGCCCATTATAGTAAGTTTTTTTTTTTTCTCATTTAGGAATGAAGCACAGGCCATTTATAAAATGAGTTAAGTGTCTCTCCTTGACGACCCTCTCTCCCTAAACTGATAAGCATCTAGATTAGATGAATCTTTATTTTCCAGTTCTAATTTCTCTGACTGCTGAGCTTATTTGTTCCATCTGTTATTTCAGCAGTTTCACATCTTCTCAATGTGAAAGGTTTTAGTGTTGTTCCAGGCAGGCAGTGAAAAGGACGTAGTCCTGCACTGAACCTCCTGTGATCTGATTTAACCCCTCTCCCTCAAAGGCAGCATCCCTTGAGTGCGGTACCTTGCCTACTGACCCCTCCTCTCTCTTGGCCGTTGCAGCAGCCACATGCAATGCCGGCAGCTGGTGGAGAGACAGGAGTTTTCCACGGGCATGCTGAGGGACAGGCAGCGCTGAGGCTGTGGATGAACCCGGTATCTTATCTGCGTACCTCATAAAAGCAGCCTATCGTTCCCCAGACAGTTGTTTAAGCAGTCTAAACAGTCACCTTTTCAGAAACCAGTTTTGCACTTTGAGCAAAGACATTGTCAGCCATGAAGAATGCAAAAAAATTGCCTGTGCTGACAAAATTATCTTGCTGTTTCCTGGTTTCCTTCATAAGCACACACAGACAGAACTGCTCTGTGTCACGTAACAGCCGCGTTTGAGACAGAGCAGCAGTTTTTATTTCTAGTTTGCTTTTATGTCACTTCCCATCCTGCCCAAATGTTGCCAATCATTATCACACTAACAGCAGATTTGAAAAGAGTTTTTCCTTTCCAGACCAGAGGTATTCAGTCCAGTCTCAGAAGAGATTGTTGAAGTTTCACAGTGTTCTCCCATTACGTCAGATTAATTAACTTAGCTCTGATTAATTAAAATTTGAAGTTTCTTTTATTCAACTATCTAAAATACCAAATTCCACTGATTTCCTGCAGAGATACACAGGCACAACAATTCCCACTGCAATCTTTCATTATTCTTTACAGAGATACTGTGCCATTTTCCATACTCCCACTAGAATTTGACTGATGTGGCTGTACTGATGTTGGTAAAATTATTCTTGATTTACTTTGCCACAAAAACGATCAGCATCAGGCCTGTTGGGATAAGACAGTTCCTCCCCATGGTCATATTTACTTTACTTAAGACTACAAAATAACCCCAAACACAAAACCTTGCTCAGACAGCTTTAATACACCATCCTTTCTCATGGGAAAAAAGAAAAAAAAGAATTTCTATCTGCTCCAAGGTGATCTGCTGCTATTTGCGGTTACCTGGAAGAATGAGAACAGTATCAATCCAGTAAAATACAGAGTTAAAGCTGATGTTCAGTTTTACATGTCCATATGAATTTCTTTATCAAGTGGTGCTGAAGAACTAGCCAGTTCTCTTTAGTGACATATCTGGAAACAAGAATTTTTCTTCAAAAAAATAGGGAAGGTTTTCTACAAAAATTGAAAAAGCAACTGAAACGAAAACAGGGTAAGCTTAAGCTGTTCCCACTTCCCGTGTTATTTCTATGCACATGTGTTTACCAGCTCTGGTAAAAACCAACAAGTTCTCTAGAGCAGACCACCAACAATTGCTGTCTTTTGCTTATGGTGTTTCATCAGCTGAAACGGGAAGGCTGGGGAAAACAACTGAAAAAGAGGCTTATGACAAATGAAGATTGTCAGGGACAGGCAGGTGAGTGACAGAAGCTGCTTCACTGAGAAAGGAAGATGAATGCTTCAAAAGACTTTCTTTTCACTTTGGTGGATATTTTCCTTTCT
>Ga0181612_111583_pt1 | contig 23601 bp, 9 predicted proteins | sample HoacroProtozoa21_FD_119630 | JGI IMG/M metagenome (GOLD analysis project Ga0181612, IMG submission 119630) | Hoatzin crop microbial communities from Cojedes, Venezuel. Combined Assembly of Gp0051906, Gp0051904, Gp0051908
AACGTAAAATCATAAGCTCTCCTGTCTTTTCATGTTTATTGTCCTCTTTAACAGGGCACATTTCTGAGACCATTTTGGTGTAAGCCTTTTGTCAGACATTTACAAAAGCCCTTGTATCAGTTCCTTCTGCCACAGTTTATACTAGGACTTTGCTAAGAAAGCATGTTACTTCAGCCTCCTAATGATTTTTCAGAGATACTAAGATTTCACAAAGTCCTTATGGCCCAGCAAAATCCTGGTGAGATGCTTGCTGCTTGTGCAAAGAATCTGTTCATCCTAAACTTAGCTGAATGAGAAGATTCACACAAAGCTAATCGGGAAGTTCCAGGGTCGGCATTTACTGTTTTTTGTAGAGCAAAAAAATAGCAGCCTCTTTTTTAGCTAAAAGTGGATATCTAAGGCTCTTTTAAAAATGCCTGAGGGCTTGTTATTATTGTTGCTGTCATGGGGGCATGTGGATCTGTCACCCAGTGTGGGTTTTAACACGCTAACAAGTAGGGAGAAGGTACGCATTCTAGAAAAAATGGTGTTTAAACAGACAAACCATGTGCAAAAAGGAAGGGGCAAAGGAGGTGCCTATTTCACAGCCAGGGGCCTGATGCAGAAAGAGGCTGAATAATTATCCTCAAACCTTTCAGAACGAGTTACCAGGGGTCTAAGAAAAATCCTGATGTGCATCATGAGAAGTAGCTTTGTGGAGATTTATGAGAATTTGGAAGTGGGGATTTATCTTTAATTAAAATTTTAATTATTCTTATTATCTTATCCCAGAAATAAGTATTAAGCCTTACTGAGTATATATTGAAAGCCTTGATGTTGCAAGCAAACACTGGTTCATCCAAGTCAGTGAAGCAAAATTCACCATGCTTGCAAAGAATCTGGTTATAATGAATTCTCTTTTTGCAATTAGAAGGGGAGTAGGAAACTTGCAAGTGTGGTTTTCATTGTTAGTTTTTAAAGATATTTGAGCAGGGATATCGCAGGCTTCTTTCAATGCAGCAGAATGTCAGTGGTTCATTGATGTCCCCACAAACATGCAAAGATAAATATTGCTCCCTATTCTCAGAAAACATAGCTGAAGTCTGTTCTCTATGCTATGCAGAGCAGTGAACATTTGAGAACCAGAAAGTCCTACTCAGCAGTCAGCAGCTTTTCCTGAACAGCAGTTGTACTCTTGTCAAAGACTAACTTAGCCCTTATAGGGCTCTGTGTTGCACGGCTGGATTGACACAGAAGCTCACTCGTTCTGTGTTAACATTGATCTCTACTCATTCACACAATGAACAAGGTAGAGGATTGCTTTTAAATACAAAGAAAGGAAAGCAATTTGTGCAAGTTAATGTGGAAAGTCTATAGCAGAAGACTAGGAATAGACTTATGCCTTAATGTTGTAGGGTTAGAGTAGAACAGGAGTCTATACTCTGATGTGAAAGGCTCCTGTCACAGCCAGCAATTTTAAGAACTAATTCTAGAAAAGGATTCATTACTATTCTATTCAATGGGAATTTTGAATGCAGAAAAGTAAATAATTCACACTAGACACCCTTTTCTTATTTTCTTTTCATAGTCGCTTTTTGTTTTGTACTAACTTTTATGTGCATTTTATGTTGGTTCCTCACATCCCTTCTTACTCACTTGAACTTACCTTGGGTGTATGCAGTGACACTGAATTGGATCATTGTGGCAACAAGACTTTGGGAGTTGTCAGCTGTGTAAAGAAATGCAGACAAATAGGAAGCTCGCTGCCTTTGTAGTGGTTTACACCTGAAGTGTGCCTGGCATGTCTGTCCAATTTTCAAGGGAAAGGCAGAGTATGGTATGGCAGGCGGGCATGGTCACAACAGGTTACAGTGAGGTATGTCTTTTCAGAGCAAGCAATTTCCTCTTTGAGTCATTTTTCAAGAAAGGATGAATCACTACATCCTCTTCTCTAACTGTGGTTCTGCCACTGCACATCAACGCTGTGACTGGATCTGAGGTGGATGCACCTTTTTAATGCTAACAGGAGGTGAATGCCACACATTGCAGCAGCATGCCTGGCCCCTCTTCAAAGTTTGGGGAAGAAGGCAAAAGCACAGGCAAGGCACATATGCAGATTCCACAGCTGATCAGGCATGGAAACTGCTAGGCAGATTATGAGATGTTAGAAATGAGTAAAGAAATGGCAGTAAAGTTACTAATGTGCTTTGTTTTGCTTTAAATTTGACATGCGAAGAGCAGAAGAATTCTGTCTCACACCAGTCTTCAGGGAACGAGGCTCAGACCGTGCTAACCTGCTCTCTCAAAGGACAGATTCCCAAATATCAGCAGCATGATTTGCTGTTTTCAAGTATCCTTATTCCCCAGGAAAAGTCCAAATACTTAGCTCTTTCACTTGGTGGGGTTCTTTTTGTTTAGATTTTTAAGAATTTTCTGTGTCACTAAAAGTCTCTGTGGGGCTGGCAGCTTTGACATCTCACATCGGGTTTTTTGCAGCATTTCCACAGAAAGGTAGCAGCAATTCCCAGTGGCAGTTTCCCAGAGCAGAGGGAATACCTCAGTGGATAGTTCATTTGTTACGCAGCATCTGGGATTCTTTTCAGCGTCTCCAGTTACTGGCCTGATCCAATTCCCATTAACATCAAGTAAAAGATTCCCATGACTTCAGTGGGGACCAGAACTAGAACCTAAACTTCTGGTGACATCAAACATTGGAACAGAAAGTGGACAATTTTTCTGAGTTTTGTATAGAACAAAACAGAACAGAAAACCTATGTTTGTATGCTGTAAAGGGTACACAGAATGCAAATGTCTGGTGTCTCTGAGGGAATTTTTTGCTTCGTTTTGTATATTTTTTACCATGTTTTATGCCTAATAGACTGAAAAAAAAAGGTTTAATAGTCTCAGGATCATGAACTTTGCATTGTCATACTGTCTTTCTACACATGAGGCAGGACTGTATTTGTTAATATTCTGATGCCTGTAGGGTAAATCAATGCCAACAGGAAAAGACAGCTCCATTAGAAACAAATGGTTGTAATGCAATATCTGATGGCAGGTATTTGCAGTGCTTTGAAGGCACCATTTCAATCCAAACTGTGATTATACATTATGTTTAGCAATGGTGACTTGTCACTTGCAAATGGAGATACTGATATTGAGAAAAAATTGGCATAAAAGCATTTACTTTAAGGGCAACCTCAAAGCTGAGGCTGGCTTTTATTAAGTGCTGTCTTCTGAATGTACACAGCTATAGCCCTGCTCTGCATGCAGCTAAAACCCTGCTGCTTATTGGCAATGTACAGAATCATAAGCAGTGGCAGAAATACTCCCTTTATAATGTCCTTGGGACACAAGCAATGTGATCATTATAAAATGGTGCACTTTCAAGCTTAACACATGCAGTATAATTTTGGTTTGATGTACACCATGTAGGAAAAGATTATGTGCATAATGAGAGTGAAGTCATCTACTACTTGAACAGAGAGTGCCTCACCAAGTAAGCTTGCACCCTCCCACAGGAATCTTCCAGACTACAGCTGGGTGAAATAGTTTGCCCAGAACCTGTTCTTGAGAAAGGCAGAGGATTTTTTCTCATGTATATATTCAGGTTAATTCCAATCCATCATTTTCCTCTGGGGGAAAAAAAAAAAAAGAACCTTCCTAGTATTCCTAGTAAAGACTTTTTTTTAAAAAAAAGGTTGAAGTTTTTTGGAACCTTGAGAAATGTAATAATCATAACAAAAAAGTGAACTTTAAAGTACTAGCTACAACCTTGGAAATGGAGGAGTGCAAGTGGGGGTTGATCAGAATCTGTTTTTTCTAAATGAAATACTGGTCTTGCCTGCTTAGAAGAGAAATCATTAATTGAGTTGACACAAAACGTGTTGTGCTTTTTTTTAGCTTTTAGGGTTCACTCATTGAACTGAGAAAATAATTTTGTGGCCCAGTTCAGACCCAGTTCTTTATTTCAGCTAGCCTATAATATAGTCTTGCTTTACACTATTTTCAGCACTCTGGCTTTGCTCCATGAGCCAGCAGGCAGAATAAGTCTCATTTTGTGCCTTTTAGGACACTTCAGGAGCATTCTGTTTGCAAGAGACTCTTCCTCTCCTGAGCGTGCAATGTGTACTTATATGGCTCCTTTTGTGGGCTGTGCAATGTGGGAGAGGGTTAGTATGCTTTTGCTTCCACATTATGTACTCAAAAATGCTATTAAAGGCTTACATTATTGTATGGAATTCTGTTGGGAAGGTTATAAAGATAGGGGCCATCTGCAAAATTCAGGTCCAGGCCTGGCTTCAGGTTTCAAACCTGTGCTAAGTCCAAAGCTGTTTGGAGCAAAAATTTTTGCTCTGCTCTCTCACTGCTCTTTGCCTCTCTCTCTGCATGTGTGCGTGTATGAATACACCAGAAGGTCCATACGGTGTGGGGTATGCGTGTGCTTATTTGTGCCACATCCACGCCTAAGCCCCTCTGTGTGTATGTAGTGAGTGCTTAAATGCAGAGACACAGCAGCATTTGTTCTCCCCATTAGAGAAGCAGTTGAGTTGTCTTTGCTCTGTATGCCGCTTAGCAGAAGACAGCAGATACGTAGGATGTGACATGATGGCAAACCTGATCCCTAGGCCTTCTTTTGAGCAAATTGCTCTTGTGGCAAAACCAACAGGTGGAAAGTTCGTTCACAAAAAAGGGGCACTTCAGAGGCAGTCCTAATGAGTGCCGGTGAAGCAGAGGAGGCGGCGACACACGGCGAGGGGGCGAAGTGGCCCCTCCTGGGCTCCTTTGCACCAGAGGACCACACCGGGCAGCACAGCACAGCCGGCCCGTGTTTGTTGAAAGGGCTAGGTGGCTGCTCTTCATCCCTTTGCTGTCTCTAGCTCGCCTCTGTGGCTGAGACGAAAGCAGGAGGGAACGCGGCCCAGCTGCCTCTCCAAGTATCACCACTTTCAAATTCCACCTCTTATCTCAGCCCTTCTTCCTTGTTGCTAATTACCACCTACTCCAAGATGTCAAGAACATACTCCCAGGAATAAACTGCTAGATAAACAAACCCCAGACAAACATCAAAGCTTAAAACAAACTGATAAGTCCCTTTGATTGATTTTAAGGGTCGGCAGGGAGAGGTGTGTTTGGATTGGAAGGTGCAAATGTTGAGCGGAGCAGCACCTGCTGTCTTGTGATCTGACCAAACCATTTGGCTTGAAAAGGCCAAGAGATAGGGAATCAGAAATCCATTTGGAGTTACAAAAGCAGCAGGGGAGGCTTAGATGAACAAAGGGGCTCTCCAGGCAGGGCCGTGTGCTGCTTTTTGTCAGCTTGGTATCACATTCCCTGCCCCAGCGTGACAGACAAATGCCAGGCCAGATGATGTGATATGATCGACCTTGTTTGGATGAGGTCTGTACCTGTATTAAATGATGGCAGCAGATGCTGATTCAATATGGAGGCAAACACAGAGTAAACCAGAGCTCAAACGGCTCTGCAAATATTATTTAAAGGTGCCCGTGTCAGCAGGTGGGAAAGATGTTGTTCAGAGGAAGAAGGTTTGGACTATGTCTGTATGTGGAGTAAGCACTTGTGAAAAATGCTCAGTTGGAGAAAAAAAAACACACACAACAGCAGCGCTCCCAAACCCCTTCCCAGGGTCTCACAAGCTCTCAGTCCCAATCTGCAGAGACTGTTCTTATGCTGGCTGACAGAGGAACGGGAATCCAGCTCATGCCTATTAAACTGGAGATTAGCAGAGAAAGCCTACAAAGGCCTAAATACTTCTAAGGTCAAAGTGATACAATTTACCGTGATAAAGCAGGATATCTTTTCGTGAGTCCCAATGCTGCAAAAATACTTCCATACTCTTAACTACACACATGCAGTAATGCCACCACTACTGACGGGCTCTCCCTGTGCTCAGTCAAGCAAGTAAGATCCAAGGACTCCTACTCCTATTAGCTAATTTATAGTGCTTATATCTGTGCCTGAGGGTGCTTAGGGGTGTTTCAAATGCTGCAGTGATGGGCTGAGGTGGCTCTGTACCATTTGTGCTTCAGCATTTCCTCTAACAATGTCTCTCCACTCCACTGAGGACAGCAGTTGTGGTGGAAAGGAAGATAGCACAGCCAGGAATTCTTTTGCTTTGATAGTGGTAGTGTTACGAGTGAAAAAGTACAGGCTACAGAGAGTTATTTCACTTGCTTGTTTTTATGAGTAAAGTAACTTTCTGATTTCATTTTAGGGATTATTATTTTTGTCCTAGGGCTTTTGCGTTTGGGTTTGTTTGGGGTTTCTTTCCTGCAATGAGGAGAAAAAAGAAAAAAGGAGGAGATAAGGCTGTCTCTTTTTGATTATGAATTTGCTGTAACTGATGAAAATTCTAATGTAAAGCTGACGTTTACCAAGCTCAGAAGCTCTGAGAAAAGCTTTGTGGTTCCCCCCCCAATTTCTTGAAGTGAAAGAAAAGGAAATGAGGCTAAGAAATGATGAGTGGCTTAAAAAGAGACAGTTCATGTTACCGAAAAATGGAAGTGGGTGGATGTTTCAAAAATGCTTGATCAATGTTTTCAAAAACCAGGAGCAATTTCTAGGAAAGGAGTTTACCCTCATGAATAACAGCAGAAAAGTAATTTTAAATAAACTACTGAAATTCTCAACTTGAATTTTCATGGTACAAATCGAATTCTTGGATTATCACTTATCCAGTTATATATTGGGCCATTCTGTGCTTAGCAAAAAACAAGCAATGGAGGTTAAATTTCTGCAAATGAGTTTTCAAAACCATATGCATCTCAGGACAGAGTGACTGGTCCAGTCCTATTGCTGGCATTGCCTGTAGTGTTTAAATTGTGTTTCAAGACGCACCTCTCCACAGAAGATAATAATAGCTGAAATTCCCAGGCATGCTTCTTTTCCCAGTGACTTTCCTTCAAACTACTTGGAACATGCGCAATGACTTTAAAATGACTGAAGAAATATTGATGTACATTGAAGAGATCAAGGAGGGACATGTTTTTCTGACTCTCTACTTAAAAAAAATAAAGCAACACCACCTCTCTGTACATTAGACTTTCTGTCTACTGAAATGGCACAGAAGAAGATCTCTGAGGGCTTTCCAGTGACAGTAGGGATGATTTATAGCTTCAATACTATTTGTTTTGATTTTGAAGGGTGGGGAGGAGGAGAGAATGGGTACGGTGATACATAAAGAAACATTATTTCCCAAAGGCAGATTTTATTTCTTTAACAATTTATAAAGCTCCAGAAGTGAAATATCACTATTTTGGGACTGGTGTTACATATCAATGAGTTTAGCAGCTGCCAGGCTTGCTGCATGTATTCTGTGCTGTATATAGAGTGCAAAGCTCGTTGATTCAACAATGGTAACAGGGTCATTGTTGCAGTAGATCACCAAATTTGATCTTAAAAGACAGACTATGCACTGAGAAATGACAAAGGCAAACTTGTATAATAGGCAAAACCAGCTCTACCTCCACTTATCACCCTATTAACTACTGCATTTGACTTCTTCTGCTCTTCATTAATAGCAGATATTACTACCACAGTTCTGTTCATTCTGCTCGCACCATTAATTATGAAGACATGTAAATGTGACCAGATAATTAATATATTGATTAAAATTTTCTTAGAGTCTAGTGAGGGAAGGTGTATGTGTACTTTACGAAAGGTAGAAAAAACAAATCTTGCGATTCTTACTGTAATCGTATGAGCTCTATAGCTCCTTGTGGGCTACTTATACTGAGTACCTGGATTTACAGGAAAGATACAGACAGGCTGGTTTTAGGTAGAAAATTCAAAGACCAGCGGTGATAGCTGTTTTAGCAGAAGATAGGTTCTTGAAGCCAAAGCCCAATTATTAAGAGGTCTCAAAATGGCAAAATGACTGACTGTAAATCACAGGACACTCCATGACTGCAGATATGTACCATGGGCTTTTTTTGCCTGAATGCTGCTAAGTCTGAAAATTAAAAGGAGAAAACAGAAAGTTTAGTCCTGAGATGTGGGGGAACCTGAGATAATTAGGTAGATAACACTTTATTTCTCTTCTGGAAAGTAGTGATACAGGTTTCATTTTGAGGTTTTACATATAGAGCAGGAAAGAACCTTACAGAGAGGCTCTGTAGCCCCCCCTTTAAAAGGAGCTCTGTAGTAATTTCTTGTGTTACCTCTGTTTTCATCCCTGGGAGTGCAGTCGAGGTGAGAAAGAATATAGCTCTACTGACATACACACACTGTTCCCCTGTGTGTGTTCTCTCTTTTTAAACTTAGTTTTGTTTGAGTTGGAGAAAAATCTAGTTTTCAGCTCTGCAGCTACAGAGCCTTTACTGTCAGCGGAATCAGTGTATTTCCTTAGGCAAAGACAAAAGAGACAACAGAAGGGCAGTATATACAGTGTACATTGTTACAGGCTCAGTGGGGACTTCGGGTATGGGATTGATTATGGGAGTACAAAGTGAGGCAGGGCCATGTCCCTCTCTGAGAACATGTTGGGACTCCAGAAAGCTATTGCAGACATTGATGCCTTTTTCATTGCTTTTATTGGGTGTTAGGTCTCCGGATTTAGCTTGTTATTGTAGGATGTTTGTATATTTATTTGCTTAGAAATAATTTAGTGCAGAGTTTGCTGAAGATTCCACATGTTCACTTGAGATGTAGCAAGATTCAAAAGATAAGAATCAAAAGTTTGCTTGATATTGATATCATCGTTGCTCCAGGGCTTTGAAAATTGCTGGTCATGGCAGTGAAATGGGGAGCAGCTCTACTCCTTTCTGCTTGTAAAGCAAAGTCTGCTGATTTTTAAGTTTGCATAGTTTGCTAATCCGTGGAAGTGGGGAGCCAGCTTTTGGCCACAGCAGGAGGGACTGGACTTTTGGTGTTTGCTAGCTCTGAAACTGGGATTTAGCCAGATTATTCTTCGTTTCTCACAAAGGGGGAGTCATAGCGCTTGCTGGAGCCAAATGACAGTTGTGGGAGTTGGGACTTCCATTTACTAAATACAACAGCAAAGCTAAGAGGAAGCCACGGCTGCCAGATGTTTATTTTACATAATCCAGAGGATGCAGATGTCTTTCTTCAGGAACGGATGTTCTGTGATATTCTTTATTGGCTGGTACCTAAGGAACTTTCCCTAGGTTGTGACCTGGACTATGCATGTCTGAGAGGAACAGAACAAGAATCCCGTCCCTCTTCACAGGTTACCTGAGGAGACAGGTCCTGGGGTGAAAGAATAGCTAGAACTTTGTACCTGCTTACTCCTAGCCCAGAGGAAAGTAGGTAGGAGAACAGCTTAGATGGTGGCTTCCTTCCTGCAGCAACCTACACCGAACCTGAAGGAAGGAGTACAGGTTGCAAGGAGGAAGATCTTGAAAGGAGCATGAGGAAGAGGTTTTGCGGAGCTGGTAGGCTACAAGGGCAGCACCTCTGAATCTTAATAAAGAGCCACAGAAAGACTGTGGGCTTTTTTGTGTTATTGCCTGCTTTGGTGTCCTGATGTTGGTAAGAAAAAAGACACTAGATCTTGAAATCAAACAAAGCAGTGCCTACTTGCAGAAAAAATATAAGAGACACAGACTGATGGATTTCCAGAAAAAAAATGTGTTTTGCATCACTGGAAGCATTCATAGTCTCTGTAAAGAGTTGAGAAGAGGAGTTAGAAAGGAAACAGTGGCATAAAGTGAGTCCCATACAGTTGCTGTAATGGATTCTCAGTGTTCAGAGCCACCTGAAGATGATGGTTGACAAGCACTGTTCCCTAAACTTGATGAAGAGAAACCTAGCTGCAATCTGAAAAAAATGAAGGAAAATGAATGCTGAAAAAGACAAATGCTTATGCTGCTGACAACAGGGCTACGTCAATGACAAAATGAACAGATTTCTCTGAGTGCTGTAGGCTATGCCTATACTGGTAAACAAAACAAGGTCAAGTGTTGAGCTGTGGCTGATGATTGTTCAAACAGTTGAACTGTTTGCATGGTCTCTGCTATTGCTCTAGCAATATGAACAAACATTCCCCACATAATGTCTACGTGTTTATCAGGGCATAGCATAAAGCAGTGATCTATCTGAAGAAGCAGTCTGGATACAGCCACCCTGCTTTGCTAGGAAAAGAAGTCCTGTAGTCATGCCATTAGACTGACATTCAACTCAGACCATAGCCTGGGATCTCCCTATATTGTTGACAACGACATGTGACCCTGCTCATAAATTTGTTGGTGCCTGCTCTAGAACTGTTTAGGTTCTCCTCTCTTTCCTTCAATTGATAGAAATCTGTTTTATTTCAGCTATATTTTATAAAGCTATATTACATAGCCAGGTCCAATATAGTCCCAATGATTTTGGCAAATTTTGGGAAATGTGACCACGTGCAAATGGCATAAAAAAGAAGTATCCTAAGTCCGTAGGCAACATAGGTGATCAATAAGAAGCTTGTGAAACAAGAGACTGGAGCTGTTAGGAGCACTGAGCTAGAGCAGGGACCCTGTGCTAGGAGAAATGATAGAACCCAGCTGAGAATATAACCCCCAGCACTTGTTTGATAACAACAGTTGGAAAAATGTCCTCTCGCTCCTACCTTTCCACTTGGGAACACTACTGTTAGGCTGGGTCCTTTCCTCACTGCTGGCCATGTGGCAAAGAACAAAAAAAAGAGTCAAAAAATGTCACCAAATGATTGCAGCTGGATGAACTTTTGACTGGATTCAGCTCTGTGCAGAGAGGCTGTTAGGTCAAGAATTTTCTCTTCCCTTTTCTCCTCTTTCTTCATCTGAGCTTCATAAGGATGGTCTTGCTCTATCCTTCTCACTCACCTCTTGTCTTTTCAATCAGCATGTCCCCGCTGAGCAGCACTGTGAAAGACCACTGTGTAAAGATGTGACCAGGGGGTGTGGATTTGTATTCTGAGAAAAATAAAGGTACTCAAACTACTGTTACTTCCTACCCTCTCTGCTGTTGTACTGAATGCCTTTGTCTTCTTTCTGTAACAAATAGGATTCCTAGGCCATGATCCTCTAGCACGGTGTATGTGTGAATGCTTGAGGCTTGATCTTAGGCAATAATAATGATTAGAAAAATAGTTTCAATTAGCTGTCACGCAGGAATGACATGTGTGATTTCCCGTGTAGGAAGAGAGGGAACAACAAATCTTTGTGGACTTTATCGGACTGTGCTCCAGTCCAACACCAAAATATCCTTGATGTAAAAAACGAAGGACAACAGCCACCCTGGCTTTCACCCAACATGCAAAGCCAAAGAAAACATGTGTTAAAAGGAGGTGGAGGAGGATGTTTCATGGGGAGCTGAAGATAGGAACACATTGGATATGTAGACAGTGAGAATACAGAGTTTCATGAACTGCAGTGAAAACTGGGCAGAAGGAACTGTCAGTCCTGCAAGAAGAGGTAGCAATACACCTGTTGAAACAAGCACAGAGAACTGGTGAGAAAACTTGTGCTTCTTACGCTAGGCATCTGTTGACTTTTGAGAGACTCCAGCTGTACTCCAAAAAATGTAGAGTGTTTAGGAACTAAAGGGTGGGAAGAAGTTCAGTGATTTATAGGGATGCCTAACTTATCTTTCTAGATTCTGCACATGCTTATCAGAAGCCTGTGAACTCTTGAGACAGTTAGCACATAGTGGGCGTATGGTGAGATACCAAGAAACAGGCATTTGAAGGAGTAAAGAAAAATGTAAGTGATATATCAGGCTTTAAGTACTATCAAGCAGAGCAGCCCTGGAACCATGGTGGCTATGTCTACATAGACACATCTTTAAACAACCGAGATTGTTCCTTGGGACCAAGCACCACAAATTTATGCCCAAAGCAAAACCCAAGTGAGACTAGTGTCAACAGTCTAGTTCCCTCTCCCTTAAATGTCTGCAATAAATTACTACAAGTCTTCTGCTTTTGAAATTTGGGGAAGATCAAATATATGTCATAAGTCCATAAAAGTAACAAGTCCTTAGGAAAACAAAAACAGAGTCAACAAGATTGTTTCAGCTAATGCGAAGCTGCTTTTTTTGTTTTCTGTGCCAACCCAGACTGCGCCTAAGGCGCACTGCACAGGTGTAAATGAAAAACAGATGTATCTGTCTGACTGATCTCCCATGGACAAAGCATGGTGATGCCCTTGTTAAGGATTTATATCTTGATTATTTTTTAGGTGCACCTGGCACTGGAAAGAGGGAAGGCTTGGATGCTGGTATTGAAGGCTGCCCAGTATTCCTGGAGGGCTAGACTTGCAAAGGCTTATCTATAGCATTGCAAATACAAGGATCTTTGTGCATGTGGGCACAAGATGAATTTAGACACCTTTTAGAATTGAACATCAAGGTAAGGTGTTGTATGAACACAGATTATTCAGGGTCTTAGAAGGTGGGCTATGAGAAGAAGTAAAGGAAGCAGGCCACAGCAATTGGCACTTGGTGCGCTGATGCACAGAGAAAGAGGTATGTTTGTGCTGCAAAGGATGAAAAAGCTGAGCTTTTGGAATACAGAAATCCGATTACTTCACCTTTGGGTGCAACACAAACACGTGATCTCACCACAACTGATTAGAAAGCAATATGAACAAGATGATACTGAATACGTCAAAACAACTATCCTATATAGTTGAAACTGCATTGATCATGAAGAAATAGTAAGGCTTATGAGCATTTCTAGGGTCACATACACATATGCAGTATATTCTACTGTGAATATAAAGCAGCTGGGACCCTGGAACAGGAGATAAAATCTCTAAGCATGTTACAGTACCTTTCCATCTCTCATGAGACTTCAGGCATCTAAGAAAAATGTTCCAGAAACAGTGAAATGACTCATAATCCAGCATTAATTGCTTCATAATAATAGACCATAGGATGTTACTTCTTACTGTGTGGTGGGCAGTGACTTTGGTGTGCAACATACATGCTTGAGTCCAAGGAGCCAAACTGTCATGCTGTTGGATTTAGTATAGGCAAGAAGGCTTAAATGAACATGTAGGTCTTCCAGAGATGAGCCAGGAAACATAATAGTCAGCCGTGAAAGACATATATAGAACAGTAGATGCAGTGCAAAGCACTAGCAGCAGCAGGAGACTACTGTCTAATGACATCCCAGGCAAACACTATCATTGCATTGTTAGAATAAATTATAATCCAAATTCTAAAAGATGGATTCTCTTTTTAGATTAAATCTTTTTCTTAAAGGGCGATTTTTCCACTAATTATAATGCAGTACTTTAAACAGCCAGGAGCCAATGACTGCTGGAAATAGCATAAGCCAGACAACTACTGGCTTTCAGCACAGAGAAAGCTGGGCAGAAATGTTGACTCACAGATGTGTCACTAAATCACTCTGCCAGCCTGAATTGTTCCTCGGGTGATGCAGTCTGAGTACCACACCTGTCTAAGGCCTGTGCCTGCACAGACAAAGTAATATGAATCCAATTAGTTCATAAAGAGAAAAAGATTGAGAGGGGAGATGAATGATTTTTCTCAGTACACATACACATGAAAGAATAAGCCCCAGGAAGGCAGAAGAGATGGTTAAGGATAACACTGGCACAGGAGCAATTGTTTGTAAACTGGACATGAATATATTCAGAATGGAAATTAGAATGAGCTTCTTATCAGCAAGGAGTAGCACTACCACGTTATATAGTTCAGCAAGAAGTTCAGCCAGCTCAGGAAGGGACTACACTGTCTAAGACTGCGGGAGATAGACTCACAGCTCCAGGAGTTCCCTTCTCATCCTACATTTCTGTATTTTCAAAAGTGAAGACCAAGATCTTCATTCAAATATACTAACTGTAACCATCTACAGCTGTAGGTATTCCTGTCAAAACTGGTCTGTAAGTGGGATATTTACATGTACAAATGACCACTTGCCTAGCTATCTTCTGGTTTGTGCAACTATGTGGCTTGCACACACAGAAGTGATTGTGCACTCAAATAGACATACTCAGTGCTGCATGTATGGAGTCTATGCAAGTTGTTAGCTACTTAAAAGTATCTTGGAGTGATCAGATTAAAAAGCTGTGTCTGCCATAGCTGTTTGTTTCATTGCTGAATCCAGCATCTCTCAGCATTAACGTGAGGTATGGGCATTAATGAACCTATCTGTAACATATTGGCACCACAAAAATAAATCACTATTTTTCAAAAAATTTTCTTTTAAAAGACTTTTTGTGAGGAAGTTCTCTCTTAAGACCGACTACGTGACTTTCTAAAAGAAAACATTTTCCAATATATCATTATTTTTTTACCATGAGCAGCAGAAGAATATCCTGATGCTACCCTTTGGAGAAATACAGACTCAACGTGCTGCTTCAGCTAACCTCAAAGTTATTGGGAGTGAAGACCTCAGAAATCTCATGGGCTCCAGTTCAGCAAAAGACTTTAGCACATCCTTAACACTAAACATATGGGCTGTGCCTTTGAAGTCAGTAAATGCACTCACATGCTTTCGTCTGCTGCTGGATTGGGCTTTGGCCACCTGTTTTTTCTCTCAGCAGGATAGAGCATCCAGTCATTCCTGATGTCCCTTTACTCGTGCTAGACGTTCCTGAGCAGTCAATAGGACCACTGTGCATATAAGGCTTGCTCAGTTCTCACCATGCTAAGCCAACCGGTAACACTGAAAGTTTCTTACTATTAGCACTCTGCTTGGGTTTTTGTTTTTCTTTTGACTGATATTTCTATTTGAGTTGCGTTGCTCTAAGGATTCCCGCACTCTTCCCCTCCAAAAGCCAGACAGACTAGTTAAAAATGTTCATAATTGTAGGCAGTCCAAGACACAAATTAGATTATCCCTTGTAAATTCATTTATTCACTTGCTCGAGTCAAGCTTCCATTATTTTGTTTTTCTTATATCTGCAGAAGGGAACAGAATTCAAACCCCTGAGCCCCTCCAGGCTGCATATTCACTACTTTTTCTTCTAAAGTGCCAAAATACTCAATTTGCATTTTCTTCCTCAGCCTGCAAGGAAAATAAGATAATGTAAAATTAACTCTAGTGAAAAATCAGGTGCATAGAAGTGAAATCTAATGAAGATTTATTTGGAGTGTCCAGAGATACAACTGCTAATTTCCTATTCTGGGGCCTAGACTCTGAAAGTACCTTTCTTTTGAGGAATGGCTGTATGCCACTTGCAGGTATCACTGGCTTGTTGTGCCCATTTGCTGCTTATGGCCTGCCAGATCTAAATATTTCCTGTATTTACAAACAGACTCCTTGACCTACTTTTGGAGAATAAGATCTGATTCTCCTCTCAAACTGATTTTGAGACCAATATTGTTTTATTGCATTTGTTGGAGTAACTACTGCTTCAAAGTGACGTGTAAAGCAGAAAGGAGAGAAGACAAGAAGACTAATGGAGGCAACAACTGGGATTTTGCTAAGAGTGATTTCGGGTCTGGACACAGTTCCTGGTTCTCTGTCGTGCTGTTGCTATCAAGTTCCACACTCTTTTTTGCTGACTGTTCTGGATATTCGCATTCCCTTATAATGCCATTGACAGATGCAAAGATACATCCTGACGTTGGCAGCGTTAGGTCTAATTTTAGTGCCTAGAAAACAGTGAAAAAGGAGTGAATGTTCACAGAAGAACAGAATCAGGATATTGCCATTTCTTCTGTTTATGAGAGGAAATGACTACTTTACCCTGGATCAAATTTGCAGATGCTCCCTGGAACATCATTCTTGATAAATTTGTAATGACAATGTCTCATTTTCCAAGCCTACATTTTCTTGGAAGAGCTAATGTCATTTTGGGCCATGGAAAGTAATCTGCCTGGGTGGGAAAAATAAAAATTATACAAAGAGAAAAAAGAGAATAGGGATGTTTACAGAGAGAATCCGCGTATGAAAGAGGAGCAGAACCTGTGGATTTTCTCATTTCAAAGTTCTGCTTTATAGGATTTTGTTGTTTCTTGTGGATAAAATGTTAGCCAACAGACACCATCTTCTCATAAAGAATTCAACATAAAGATTAAACCTTATACTATTTTTAGGATTACTGGCTTAAAGAAAACAGCCATAATGGAAAAACAGTAGTGAAAAAATAATCAGACTCTTGGATCTCCTCTGGCTTTCCTTCTATTTTACAACATTTTAAAGCTCTTGTTAGGGAAATGTGCCTTTGAAGAAGCTCAGAAGTCAGTAGGTCACAGATTTTATGAATTAATTCTGAGCACAAATTTTTTAGTTAGTTTTAGAAACTAAATGCCAGCATGTTGTACTGATTTAAACAACACATTCACCCATAATCTACTGTGCTGTATAAGCAGACTTCATCGTATCCCAAAACTAGCTCAAAACCAGCAACTATCCCATCTCTTCACTCCTCTGTCTGTTTCAGCCCTGCTGATTTACATCACCAATACATGAAATACTTCCATCTCATGACAGTCATCTTAATTGAGAAAGCAGAACCACAGGGATGATATTGGCTCAGGAAAATGGAGACAGACAAGCATGAACTTTCCATTATTCTGGATACTAGTTATAAATGTTTTTCCTCTTCTGAACTTTGACTTGTCATAGTTGGAAAATCATTACAACAAGTAGCTGCAGATGCCATTCAGTGCATATTACATGACTGTTGGGCACATCTTCTTTATCCTTCATAAGAATTTCAGCCAATCTGTGTAATCGTTTCAAGTCATTCTCATAACTTTTGTCTGCAAAAGACGGACTTCAGTGTCCATCCACTACAGCTTCCCTACAGTGTAATAGTAATGTGCCAAATCAAAATGTAGTGCTAGATTCCTTCTAAATTTCTTACCACTTTATAGAAAGTGTATTTCCTCTCCAAGTACTTTACTATTTCTGAATAGCACTGGAGTGACAGAGCTCCCAATTCAAGTCTTCAACCATGTAAAAGAAGGAGCAAAATTAGCAACTACACAGCTACACCACAATTTCCCTCCATCCTGACCTGTCTATAATAAGCTTCTAGGTATGAGAGGGAATTAAGTTTCCATGCCCATTTAATTTTTACCTTCTCTGTTAGGGCAGATAAGAAGGATGCTAGTTTTGGACCTTCCTCTCTCTGTTTGAACTTGACCTATGAAGTCTCCTGACCTTAGGCTTATTGAATGAGCCTGACAAAGAATGACACGGAAAGGCTTAGGGCAGAACTGCAGTACATTTGATCCAGTGGAAATTTGTAGAAGTCAAAGGAGCCTGCAGGCTTGTTATGAGAAAAAAATACAGTACATTTTATTTCCCATGCTAGCATCCTTCATTTGCGCAGGCCCATCCACAAGTTTGTAGATGATTTGGCAGGGCTGGAAGAGGTCTATAAAACCTGGACATTTTCTTAGCTCCTCCAAAACACTCCTCTTCCAATTGCTTTAGTTCTTCTACATGTTACTTCTTCCTATGACTGGTCATTTGACCAGAGTTACAAATCTTTTAAACAAAAAGTTTCCAAAGTGTTGCATCTTTTTTTGTTGTTATAATTTATTTAAGTCTCCTTGGATCACATGGGCAAGAAAGAAAGTGGAGGAAATGACAAGAGACAAAGAAATGGTTCTCTGATCAGAGAATGCATGACCCAAAAGATGAAAAACACTGTGTGATGGTGCTATTTGATTCTTTTCTAGCCCGCTTTCACTTGGCCAAATTAGGCCACTTCTGCAAAGGAGAGTAAGATACTAATTAACAGGTTGTTCTTCTTGCAAAACATGACAAATCAGAAGGAACATCTGGAATAGCCCAGAGCTAGCACAGAGCACACAAGTTTTCCATACAAAAAGAGAGAGTGGCAAACTAGAAGCTAAGGGCAATGCCAAGAGGGCAGCTCACACACAAGGACAATAGCTCAGACACTCAAGGGGTGGCAGTTAAAACACAAGCTCATTTGGTTCAAGAATAGGACATCACCTGAACCGGGTCTTCAGCCTGAGCTCGATGAGATTTCATGTGAGACCAAAGTGGATGCTTTTTTATTATTCTTGAAATTTAACCTTTTCCTCAATGGTCTCTTATGTTGGTAGATATTGTTAAAGTTAAAAGCACTAAACTGAGATCACGGTAGTCCTGTGGAAACAGCTGGAAATGGAATAAAAAAAGTTTGTTTTTTTTTATTTATATGCTCTGGTTTCATAATATTTATTCCCTGAAGGCTAAACTGTATCATAAACACTTTTCTATATCAAGTCTCCCCTAGAACTGACAGTAGAGGTTAACGAAATATTCTTCTCTTGCAGGATAGTTCTTGGTTTTGTGAGTTGTCATATATTATGCAAAGTCTATTCCTACATTTCTAGATTTTCTGATTACTTTCTCTATTTTATAAATAGATCAAAATGCTCATGCCAAGTCTGAACAATATATTTCAAAAGGGTCTGTCAATATCTGTTAGAATAAATGGAAGTTAAATTGTATTAAAACTGCTAAAAGGAAAAGACATCTAATGAGTACGATATTTTTATTTGGAGAACAGAAACTATAAAGATTGTAAAAATATATCCAGAAACAGCATCCTGAAGAATCTGAAATATCTGTTTGGAAAATTACATGCAATCTTGTTTTAGGATTTAGTTGGCCAAAGTTGCCTGGCCACTTCCTGAGTATTATTGATTGCAAGTCTCCAGTGTCTCACAGTGACATGATTGCCACTTCTCTGTTTAGTTAATTGAAGATTTGAGTAACTCATGGTAAAGAGAAGCAAACACAAAGAGCAATTGTCTTGTGGTTGTTTTGCAGTGTGGACTTGAAGGGCCATACCCTTTGAATGAGTTAACACCTTGTCCCCAGAGTAAAGAAGGATAAAAATAAAGATCTGAACAGTATTGTTCCAGTCGAGTAAAATTAGAAGCCCTTTTTAACAGCTCTTGCTCTTCAGTGCTATTGTTAGAACTTGTTCACTTGCTGAAGTGTGCTGCATAACGCTACAGTATGTGCTCCCTCCTCAGTGTAAGAGCTCTTTTTGGATAGCTCTCTGGAGCCAAGAATGTGCCATATAAAATGAAGGAGCTATTAAAATGTGCATGAAAAAACAATTTGCTTTGTGCCTAGTTATACCTTCAAGGGTGATTGTTATCAATGTATTTAATCTGAGTGTCTGTGTCTAATCAAGCACTAGAACACAAAATGGTTAGAAGTGTAATAAAACCATGGCAGTAGCGAAGCCAGTGGAGACAATTCAGTGATTTGCTGAAAGTGTGTGAGGGCTGGAAGAGAGGAGGAGAGTGAGGCAGAAAGAGAAGGGGAGTAGAGAAAAAACAGGAAACAGAGGGTTATCCTGCCATTCATTCAATCTGAGAGTGGCTTTTGCACAGTTTACGTTAGCCATTTGGGTGACCATCCCAAATTCTTTACAAGGAGGCAAGCTTTTCGTGCAAAATTTGCATGAACTGTAACACAGACACCGTATTGATAGCAAACAGCCAGGACCCTGAAACAAGCATCCAGCAAAGATCCTACCTCTTGTAAATGGTTAGTGGAATAGGAAGTTTTCTTCTTCCATCATTTTTTATTGAAATCATCATGTATATGTCTTAACAGACTAGTCATGGTAGAATGAGTCCAAAAGCAGAAATTTCACCCCTATGTCCTTACTCTTCTGGATCTCGATTCAACAATTACTGACACATTTATGTCATTAACAGACACTAATTTTTTGTTCATAGAGCTACTGCATATACCACTGTTTCCCTCTCCCTTGCAAAAGGGTAGACCATGCCATGTGTTAGTAAGCTACGAAGTGTAAGGGAAAGAGATAGGAAGGTAAAAGAGATCATGCACTCTTGGAAACACAGGCAAAAATTCTAGGTATGGAAAAAATGTACATTCTTGCAGGAATTTCTTCTCTTTTCAGCGTGAGTGGGATTTTCATGTCAGTAATTCTATATTGCTTCATGCACTGAGAGAAACCTGCAGATTTAAATAGGCCTCTAGAATCTCAAGACAAGAAAGAGCAAATATTTGGTGGCTTCCTAGGGAGATAAACTTTGCAGAGATGTCTGAAAGGAGAAGGAAAACATCCAAACAACACCAACCTTTCCTTTCTCTGACACTCTCCCTTTCTTTGACCACTCCCAGTGGTAGTCTGTAGCAGTATGAGGAATTACTAGGAACACAAACCACCTGCAAATTCCACAAAGAGTCAAAACTGTTGGCTTCAAAGGTGTATTTGGACCTACTAAGATGCCTGAATGAACTTCAATGCCCACTCTGGCGTCTGATTTCAAGATGATGATCAGTCTCACAGAAAACCCATTATCAGTGCCCCTGTCCAAAAGCGGACAGAAGTACACCAACAAAATTATATTCCTCTGGAACATAGCCTAAATATAACCTTCCCTTCAAGGACAGTGCAAGGATTGAGGATCTGGAAGTCCTAGTAAGTGGCCCAAATCACGCTTGGTTTTCTGAAATCCAGGCACACGAGTCTACTGAAGGGGCCACTATGTCATGGTGTTCCTCAGAAGTCAAGCCAGGCCTCAAGACTTTGGGCTGTTGAAAAGTCAGAGGAGAAGACGCGGGTAGGCATTCATTCCCAAACAGCTCATTGATTCACACAGTTCTCACTGAAGGACCAGGATCTAATCATATGTGCTTCTTATGCCAATAGTATATGTCTGCCCCGTATATAGATATATTCTGCCCCGTAAGACCCTTCATTTTACTTTGAACTTTCATTATACCATATTTTTTTTTCAAGTGATAATTAAAACAGGAAGTACCTGTGTCTGGATTTAACTTTAGTGGAATTATTTTCAGAGAGGTACAAATTACAGTCCCTTTTTCTAAAAATAGCATTGGTGGAGGGAGACCTGATATAGTCTCTGTCTAGTATTATAAGGTCTGTACAACAAGCTTTGAGTTCCTCTACGTAGAGGAATAACCTTGCAAAATTCAAGGGAAATGCAGCGACTGACTGGAGAAATTTTTAAGGCATTTGCCTCTCACTTACTCAAATGTGTTAGTCCTTGAATGTGGTTCCTTCTTTGAATATGGTAATACTTAGAGCCTTGTGCTGCCTTTGATCACATGCTTTAATCATAGAAATTAGAGATGGAACAGGCATATACATTCATCTAATCCATTTCCTGCTGCTGCAGGATTAGTCTGTAGTTTATTTTTGAGGGCTTTCTAGTGCTCACTTTTCTCCTTGAGATCAATGGGAGTTCCTCACCCAGATGAAGGGCAGTGAATGGCTCATAACTTGTGAAATTCATACTGAACTGTACTTTGTGTGATGCTGGGTTGTGCAAGTGGTGGAAATAAGAGAGTATTCTTCCCATACAGCTCGGAGTAAAGCAACTGCTAGAGGACTAGACATGGTTCATTTGTGCAGATATTAACTTAGTAGAAAGGAGAGGATATCACAACTATTTTTCTGTGCATTCCGCTTTCTAAACACAAGTGGCTTCCTGTGTGTATCATCTGTCTTCTCTGTGCAACGTTTTCAGTTGGCTCTTCATTCTTTCTCGATGTTTTTCTCTACACAGAGTTGAGAAGTTCTCTTCACCTTTTTTTTAAAATAAAAAGACTAGATTAGTGTTTTGGTAAGTGAAATAAATATTGATTTTTAACCAGACTGACTGGTTACATTGTATTCCTGACATGTTGACATCTAAGAAAGGATAGTCATAAAGTTTTGCATCGCCTATGGTGAATTTTTGAAATTAAGATAGAAGTTTAACCTTTGGGTTTCTGGTAAAACAGTATTGTCTAAGGCAACAATCATGCAGTAGGGGTTGTTTACACTTTTTTTTATTACCGAAATTGTTATAATCCCTGAATCTTTCCTCCACCCAACATTCCCTGTATTAATTGTTGTTTCACCTCAAAAGGTTCTGATGATTTGCAATATTCCCCTGGCTTCCATGATACAGTCTATCTGGCATTTCCTTTTTAGTACAGTACTCTTCAAAGTAATTAAAATATAAGCCACAACATGAAAAAGCCTGAATTCAGCTGTCAGGCATGTCTGCATATCATGGCACTGGTCCGACAGTAAGCTTCTTAAACGACGCCCTGCCACAGAGTTCCACAAAATGGAAGATTGCCAAACAGTTTTTAATTCATATAATTTAGGCTCGGTGGCATGAATGACTAACTGGGAAATGCAGAAAACTGTCGAAAGAAGTCTAAATACTTGCTGAACTACAAAATCAAATGTGACTTTTCAGCTTCCTCTGTGGTTTGTAGTTAGCATTTATTATCACATAACAAAACACAGCATCTCTAGTACCTGCTGCTTATTTAATACAGGTAGAAATGAAAACCTCAGCCTGATCCAGACCAGTGGCAGCACTGAATTTTCTCCAAGGAAAAACATAGTAGTTAGTAGCAAACATGGAACTGCCCCTGCCCTAAATACATTTTAAGTGGGCATCTAATGAGCAGGACCAAAGGAATTCCATGGAGGAGGAAGTCTTAAAATAGTATGGTTGCGAGCTGAGCTGTGCGAGGTATTTGTCTGGCTCTCAACCCACAGAAGGCAAAGTGTCACACAACAGCCTAGTGTTGCTGGGGGCAGGTCATTGTTAGTCCCCGCAGGAAAGGGATTAACTAGACAATTGCCTTTCTGCAGAGCAGAAACAAACTTCCCCATTAATTGCTACCAGCCTCTTCCTGCTCCAGTAGGTTACTCTGGCTTCTTTCACTGCAAAGCCTTTGCCATCAGAACAGACAGCACCTATGGGCACAGGAAGCGCTTCCCAATTAACTCTTTCTGTCTTTGCTCTTCTGCATTGCAACCTGATGCAACAACACTTGCCTTTTAGAGATAACAAAAGTATCTTAAAATTTAATATGGAAAATCAGGTATTGCTATTATCCATCTCACATCACTATTATTGCTGTAATACAGAATAAACTTATGTTCAGCTCCAGTGGAGGAAATGCCGGTCTTTTATCATGCCTTTTTCAAGAAAAAAAAAAAATTTCTATGGTATTTGGTTTATTTTTTCCATCTTAGCTTGAATTGCAATTATAAGAATTGCCATCCTGGAGCAGACCAGTAAACTAACCAAAGTGTTTTAGCCTCCCTCCCTCCAGCTATAGTCCAGGCTAGATGCTTCTCAGGACAGCGAGGCTGCATGCCTGCAGAAATGCATATTTTCTACCTCTTAGCTCACTAGCTACTTACAGACAGAAGCCTGTGTTTTACCTATGTGCCAGGGCACAAGAATCTTGTAGTTTAGCTTAATAATACATTATAGTTGCTGAGCTGGCACCTGGACATGGAGAGTTTTTCGCTTGTTCCTGTGTTTAACAAAACTAGTATTGCACTTTTATCTCCATCTGAGGTTAGGAGAGGGGCACACTGCAGTCTAATCTTGCTTCATTTCTTGTTTGTTCTCTGTATTCATTGTGGTATGACTGAGTATGTCTGAAACAAATCTTATTACTGACATCTTTTCTCTTGCTATCACTTCTAACAAAACTAGTTACTCATAGTAGTACATGGAGTATTTAAATATTTACCTTTTCTGTCTGCTCTTCTGCCTCCTTCATATACAGTTACAGCTTTTTTGCAAATATTAAGTTTTCTTCCTGTGTAGATGTGTAAAAATATTGCATTTCTCCATCAGCCTGCTGTTAAAAATTGGCCTTTTGTGGATCCAGGAATTTTCTGCATTTTCAGGATTCTTGCTGTCATTCCAAGC
>Ga0181612_119534_pt1 | contig 23598 bp, 17 predicted proteins | sample HoacroProtozoa21_FD_119630 | JGI IMG/M metagenome (GOLD analysis project Ga0181612, IMG submission 119630) | Hoatzin crop microbial communities from Cojedes, Venezuel. Combined Assembly of Gp0051906, Gp0051904, Gp0051908
AGCTCTCAGAGGTGCAGATCCGGGCTTGTAAAGCTCCTTGTCCAAAACTCAGTACCAGCCGAGGCCGGAGAGGAGCCGACGCGGCCAAGCTGTCGCTCCTGCACTGCCCACCTCCCTGCGGAACACCCTGCGGAACACCCTGCGGAACACCCTGCGGAACACTGGCCCAAGCCGCACTATGCGCTCAGCCCGCATCACAATGGGGTGACACACGCGCAGCCGCCTGCGCCAGACCGCCCGACTGAGCGCGCTTCACCCAAACGGGGGGCACCCGCCTCCCGCCACAACGCTGCTCGCTGCCGGTTTACGCCAAGCCCGCTGCTCAGAGAACCTGCCTGTTTTGTTTCCATTCTCCTCCGCACCGCGGTGGGGGGAGGGGCAGCAGCGTGGCGGTTTTGTTGCCGGCGGCAGCCGAAACCCAGACACTGTCTGATAAGGCCTGGAAACTCTCCAGAATTTAGCAAGTCTTATCTGTGTGTTCTCCAGCTCCTTTTTCGTGCTGTAGATGTCTTTTAAATCCAACTTGGATGTTGTTTATACTTTGGAGTGCCTCTTGCAGCCAGCAAGACAAAACAAAACAGCGGGATCCTGTTCCAGCAAGATATAGAGGTGTCCTCTCATGACAGAGGTAAAAGAGCCAGTATTGCATTTGCAAAGCAGAGCTCATCATTTCACGGCAGGCAACAAGCAGTCTGTTTTAGGATCATGAGATTTTAATGTATGTAAGATGCACAGAATAGCCAGCTATAGAGCAGGCACATGCAGACTCCACAAAGATGTTCAGCATCATAACTCCAGCATCAGTGGCTAACTCCTATGGATGTTTCTTAAATACACATCAATCACTGACTGCAACAGTTCTGGGTATTTCAGTCTCCTTCAGTGAAGGTTGGCTAGTTTCTCAAGTAGTCTTATGATATCGTCAACCAGCAGTACCATATCAGCCAAATGTACTTCTGAAAAGGTTAAAGCTTAATTACTCCACTTCTGCCACTTCTCTTCCACTCTGCCTTGCTGGACACATACCCTTTATATGTGATGACATCATCTAGATGGTCAACTCCATTTGTAATCAACCAACTGCTTGCTAAGCATCTTTCAAAACTGCACACAGCCAAGACTTATGAGGACTACATGCATGCTGAGCAGCAAGACAAGAAACTGATGCTGGTTTTACACCCATTTCTATTTTCTGATTTTGCATGTGTACATGTGCAGGTGCTGTAAAAACACATGGGATTGGGCAAGTCAATTTGTCAAAAACATGCACTGTGTACATAGAGAGATTCTGACCACTTCCCCTTTCACACATAGAAATGAATTAAATGGGTGGAGGGAAAAAAAGGTACTTGTGTGCCTCACAGCTTTCCAGTAGCATTCATTTGAAATTTACGCAATTTACAAGTCAAAAGACTAGTGCAACTTCTCAGTGGCACAACCATAGCTGTCAGTCCATCAGAAAACCTCAAGCTGTTCTTCGACTTCAAGATCATCAGCTACAATACAGACCTTGGCAGGAGCAGTTAGCTGGCCGCTGTCAGTGACGGATGAGACAACAGAATGCAGTTTGCTCTTTCACAACTACATCAATGCTGTCTTGCCCTGCTGACAGGCAATGCAAACCTGGTTTTGTCAGTGAGCCAGGCAGATGCGATCCCAAAGACACCAAGGAGGCAGATAGGAGCAGTAACAAGGTGCCATCCTCACAGTCACTTTTCTGGCTGTAACTGCATTTTAGCAGATGTCCAGCTCAATATTACCAGTGATACATCCACTCTGTGCCTGAAAACCCGCTACATCATCTCCGACTGCAGTTCCTTCTCAGCCAGCAAAACGCATGGTGCACAGGAACAGGTCAAATGCTAGGAAACGTGGGCAACTCCCACACTGTTCACAAACATTAACGTCCAAACCCAAACACATTCTCCATTACAAAAACAGAGGCAAAAATCCAAACGCAAAAAGCAGTTATCGTGGTTAGGGACAACTAACAATCCTTGACAGCACTACCACTTGGAAAAATACTGTGTTCAGTTCCATCTGCAGCTACTGTTTTGTTACAGGATATGCTGCTCTCCCAAAGAATTCTACCAAGTGATTTTTTTAAAATTCTACTCCAGAGCAGGATATCTAGACTGAAACGGCCATGGTCTGATAGGAAAGGTTGGAGAGTTGATTAGGAAGTACAATATACAATCAAGATATCAACACTTGCTCCCAAACAGCTTAGAATGATTTCAAAGTGTACAGAAGCAGCAATAAACAGTTCATATTTCTGTCCTTCCAGTGCAAACACTACAAAGGGCAAGCTGGGCGAGCCAGTGCTAAATACGAGTTCCTGGCAAAGCTCTGCCAGCTCAGGCACTTGTTTGTTAGCACACCGCTCCTCCCGACACAGCCTCTCCGTGCAACCTTTAGAGGATGCTCCGACCCCCGGGGCGACCCGCTCTTTCTCTTTGTTCAGATCATTCAGCAGAGGCAACTCCAAGCCCCACTTTGGTCTTTTGTGTTTCTGCTACATATTATTTATCACTCATAACAAATAAGTGATAAATAATATGATGATATAATATATATATGATGATATAATATATATGTATAATCATGAAAGATCAGGCAGTGTCAATCTCAAATGTACCCCAATACTTTTTGCTTTATGAAATTTTTTGCACATGGATCCTGTAGCTTTGAAATAGCTGTCAACACAGATTCTCCTCCCTGCCCCCTTGTTCCTTATTTAGGCCTGATCTCAGTGCAGGGGTTGCGTTTATCCTTCTGACGATTCAGTAACCTTCACTCCACCATAACCCTGGAAATTTGCACTAGGACTTCACGCACACCAGCTCTGCTCTGTTTTAGCACTTTGCATAATAATTTTGGGGCTGTACGTATTTGCTACCTGGTGCATGTATTTTGCTGCCATAGCACATCCGGGATACGCTACGAAGCTGGCATTTCCCCCAGCATTACTCCCCTTTCACTATTCCAAAAGCTCTGCAAGTATACTACCTTTCCTCAAGCTGTAAAGAGAGGAAAAACATCACAACAAATGAGTCACTCTGTTCTGTCTTCCACATCAGTACTTTTGCAGTCACTTTGGCAGCTCTGCTGTTTAAACCAACCCCTGTTTCTATCACATTGAACATGCATCCTAGTTAACATGGCCACTTCCCACTCCCTGGGTACCTCAGGCAAACCTGCCTGCTTCCTGAGGAGAGCAACTTTCAGCTGCAGTCAGCGCTGTCTGGATGCTGTTCTCATGGAAGCGAGCTAATATCTATAGTCTCATGTGTTATCAGCAGAACGGCTTATCTTACGTGCAGAAACTATATTATAGTGGTGATGGACGTAACAAAAATTGAGCATTAATTCAATTTTCAGTTGCAGTATCTTCTCTCTGTCCTGACAGTTCAAGAAGTCGTCACTGCACTACCAGAGTGAGCAAACTCAATATGAGAGCCACCAAAGAGGAATCTCCGGGATGTCTTTTCGCACAGCCACTTTCTCCAACTATAGCTTCTCTCGAGCAGAATGAGCTAGTGAATCACTCGCTGGTCTGCCTTGGGTTAGCTTACAAGTATTTAAACCAGCGTGAAGCTCTGCACCTTTGATGTGAGTTAATTAAGCTCATACGGCTTTCGCCGGCCTGGCTTCTGCAGCTTCAGATGTGAAGGGAGCCAAATTAGACCCATCTGTCCAAATGGAAGGGAGTCCTCTCCCGCCATAAGGCATGCTTCACTACCCAGCACAGGAGCTGCCTTCCAAGAGCGCCGGGAAAAGGGGTTTCGTTGCTGCCAACAGCTACTGAGAATACCAGGTATGCCGAGTGTGGGGGTTTTCACAAGAACCACAATGCTGTGCTATCAGCCTCTTTGCACAGAAGCCTCAAGGGTTTGTCTACAAAGGGATTTCCTGCAATAACCTTTTGTTTAACACTTGGAACTTCTTGGCAGCAACAGATCTGCAAAATACATTCGATCTATTTGTCATTTAAAAATAAAGAAGGAAGTAGCAAACTTCAGTAGGGCAGAGGAGATGACTCTCTCTGCCTTGGTCCTGCAACCATTCATTGTGTAACTGCAGGTCGTGGTCTGTACAAGCTCTGGAAGCCTCTCAGTTGCTAAACTGGAATCCCAAGCAGAAAGAAAGTAGCCTTAAGTAATCCACGTCACCAGGTACAGTTGCTACAGAAAGGATGCAAACCACTCCCTACTGCTACTCAGTGCTAGGATCTGGGGAAGTAAAGGGAGAAGACACAGTTGCACAACTTCAGCTCCCAAATTTGTCTTAAAGGATTCGATTTGTAGAGCAACTGCAAAACTGTGATCAGATCCCACGCTAGCTCTGCCACAGTGCTGTGCCTCAGCAGAGGTATTCACCATACTTTGTGAGTTTCTGTACGTGTTAGAAGTTACCACCACAGCAAAATCATAAGACAAAAAAAAAATTCCTTCAGTAACCTGCTGTCTGCAAGACAAGACTTGAATGAAATATATGTAAGTCTGTATGTAAAAACATATGATACTTGGGAAGCACAAACTTAACACTGAAGACATAACAAAGCAGACCTAAAAGCTTTTTTTCTCTGTCACAGACATCTTTACGAATGTTATGAAAACTAACACAGAGTTTACAATGAAAAAGGCACAGCGATCAGCAACGCATACATACACACCTTAAGTAGTGACAAACATTTACTAATATTACAGGACAGTAAAGAAATAGTCCACCAGGTGAAAACACATGATGTTTTTGTGATAGGCCTCCTAGAAGGTTTCTTCTTACATCTAACAAAAATGAGGTACGGAGATGACCTGCATATAGACTAGTTTTGGCTAAAGTGGGATTTCCCAGGGAGTCTACAATACTGAATGGGTGAAAAACTAGCTGGCTGGGCTTTAAGAATAGTGTTTAATATGCCGTACTTGGAGGCCAGTCAGGGGTCTACCCTGTTAGATTCCTGAGGAGGAAACAGAGGGCACCCTCATGAAGGTGACGGATGATGTCCACCTTGGGCTGCAGTCAATACGCTTGAGGGCAGGGCTGCCACTTAGATTGGCCTGGCAGGAACCTCACGAAATTCAGCTTGGACACATGCAAAGTCCTGCTCCTGAGGAGGAGCGAGCCCATGCACTGGCACAGCCTGGGGACCGGCTGGCTGGGCCAGCCTGCTCTGCAGAAAAAGCCTGGGGGAAGGCAGGCTTAGTACAAGCCAGCAGCGTGCCCGGGCAGCAGTGGCAGCCGGCAGCATCCCCCACGAGGTCAACAGCAGTGTAGCCAGGAGATCACAGGAAGCGATTCTTCCCCTTTCTCTTGCACCTGTCAGGCCACGCTTGGACCACCACCTCTGGCTCTGCAGTCCTGCGTGCTGACAAACTGGAGTAAATCCGGGGGAGGGCCACCAAGGTGCTCAAGGACTTGAGCTCTTGCCCTGCAAGAAGAGCTGGGAGATTCAGCTTGGAGAGAAGACAGCTTCGAGGAGACCTACTGGCAGCCTGCTGGTACCTATGGGGATGGTGATAAGAAAAATGGAGCCTGGTTCTTCAGTGGTGCATGGCATGAGAACGAGACACAACAAATATAAACTGCCATGAGGGGTACCTCACAGAGTATCAGGAAAAAAAGAAAAGTTGGCTATGAAAACAGTGAAACGATACAACAGGTTGCTCAGAGAAGCTGCAAAGCCTCCACCCTTGGAGGTCTTCAAACCCAGTCAGATGAAGACCTGAGCAACCTGGTTTGAATTCAGTGTTGAGACAGCTTTGAGACAAAGGCTGGATTAGAGACCTCCTGAGGTCCCTTCCAGCCTGAAGGACTTGGTGACTCAAGGTCCACAGCTACAGTTTCTGTAATGCGTAATAATGGAAAAGGGTTCACAAAATTTATGATTAGTTACATTTGGGAGCCTGAAACCAGAATTACGCCTAGGAGTTCCGAGAAGCAGTACTTTAACAGTTTGCACAGTGCAACTGAAAACCAGCACGCCTTTCAATTGTGCTCACACTGGGAGCATCTTGGAGCAAGGAAACGATGCTTTCGTCAGACTCTGTCTTGCCTCCAAGAGCCGAGATTTGCAAGCAAATTTGCACAAGCAAAAAGTACTCTAATTAAAGAAGAACTAAGAAATGCAGGCTCCAAGGCTTAATGAATCATAACAAATACCTAGAAAAAAAATTAATCCTGCTAATTACCAAAGTGTTTGAGTTGGCGGAAATGTTTGTGTGCGTGAACACAGTCACATATAGTTATTTCCCTGGGTACAGCTCTTCAAGCTGAAATATTGATTCTTCATCTGGGGCATGAATGGAAATCATTGTTAATAAAGTCCTAACTTCTCTACGTACCACATCAAGGTCTTGAGAAACCCTCCGTTTGCGCAGCTCTTCCATCCTCTCACACACATCTGTGAAGCAGGTGTTGTAGTAGTCTGCATACTGCTGTGCCAGGTCATCAATATTTCCCAGTGACCCATCCTATGGTAGAAACAAAATAAAAAGAAAGAAAGGATAATCAATTTCAAAATTCTAATTTAAAGGTAACACCACAACTCTGAGGGAGACCCCCTCCTTGCAGCACATCCAGCATACTGCTCTTGAGTCATCCTCTCAACCCCTAGCCCCAAGCATGCTAACACACAAGAAGAGTCGGGAAGCGCAGTACTGCCGCAGCTCTTCAGAAAAAGATGGGCCTTTGTAAATTCCTACCCAGAGAGAGAAGGCAGGGGCAGCAATGCACAGCAGTGGAACCACGTATCCCCAGGCACTGTCTGCCTCAATTCCCTCCCATCCATGTATATTCACATTCCACCTGGTTTTCCCAAGCAGCTGCCCACTCATCCAATAACCTACCATTACGTACGTTTCACTGACCTTATTTAGTTGGGAGTAGCCCTGCTTTCCTTGACTATGACTAACAGCAATTTAAAACATTAAACTTTTTGCTTGTAAGCACAATCAGTCGGACTGCAAACAATTCTAGCCAAATGACTTTAACAGGCACTCACAAAGACACTCTGCTAGTTGGTCTTGATATACTGGAGGCAGAAACATGGTTTGCTCAGTCCCAAATGTCTGCCTTGCTAGGCAGGATAGCTACCCTGTTAATAAACATCCAGGAATCTAATTGTAATCCTCTGTTAATTACAGTCCAAATTCATACTTTTTAAATGATGGACAAACAAGGAAAAAAAACCCAAAACAAAGAAAAAAACAGGCTGAATTTTAAGCGGCATGAGAAATCCTTCTAAACTTCAGATATGTATGCTGAGCCGAGAGCAGGCGGCTGCCGAGAGAGGCGAGCTCGCAGCGACGCAGCCGCAGCGCCCAGAGGAGCCGAGCTGCAGGCCGCAGCCTGCCTGCCTGACGGACGGGATGGCGTCAGCGCTCTGGGCTCACCAGAGGAGCCATGCTCCACACACAGCTCACGTCAGCTCTCCAGGGAAGACCAAGCCTGTGTGAAAGCAAGCTTAACGCCCCAAAAGAGACAAAGGAAGAGAAAAACCACAAGACCTTAGAGATGAGACCTGATAACGGCAACACGTACTCATGGCGACCCGCCACGCACGGTCGCTGGGCCAGCAGATCGCGGGTGGCTGGCTTCACCAGTCAGCCACTCCACCAGAGCAGCACCCAACCTCCTAATGAGGTGTGGACAGCTCTGGGCTTCCAAGGCTCCAGCTTCGCAAAAACGAGAACAAAAATGCAAACATTTGCATTTACATCTCAGCTCGCCAGGAAGTTGTACTGGAAGGTGCCAATTAAATCATTTGCCTCTGCGGCAATGAGCTTCTTTTACGAGTTTATGTGTGCGGGTATGCAGAAAACATTGCTTTTGTCGAAAAACAAACACAGATACACAAATCAGCCCAAGCCAAAGACAGCAAGTATCTCGCATCCCGCAGCATCCACTCATGTTACATACGAGGAAATAATGTTGTAACTTAACAAAGGGTTATATACCTGATTTACATGGCCTCAGATTTTATCCCTACATATAGATATCTCCGCCATCCTCCTTTATTCTTCAAGTACTATCAAAAACATGGCAAAACTCAAAAAAAGACAAGATGCTTCATTCTCGTACTGCACCGATAGTGGCTGAGAGGGCCTACTTTAGATATCATCAAACTGCAAGTACAACTAGTCAGAAGATTAATTTTGAACCATGACATTTTGTCTGTCTGTTCATTAAACTGATCCCCCAACTTCTCCAAACAGTTCTAAACTGTCTCACACAAAATCCCCACCAGTGTGCTTTGTATTCCCATGTTGTTTTCAAGTTAATGAAATATTTCAAAAATATTCATATGCAAAAATTTAGCTCCAGCTTGAGAAGTCATTCATCCTCTTAGAAAGCACAGAGAGTCAAAGGAATTGTCTTAAATTTAAAAAAAAATCCCTAGCATTATTAATAAATAGAACAATAAAAGCATTCATTAATAATATTTTAAAAAAAATTTCACTCTGATGAATAAAGAGTAAGAGCCAATGTTAATTTTCCTAAGTTCCTTTTACTTTCTTGCTTTCATCTACAAGCCAAAACCTAGAGGATTTTTAAGATAATAGAAACGGAAGTCTAAACCTATCAATTTGTTCATTCTTCTTCCTCCATATATATAGCCCGACATTTTGGGCTCGATTCCAATACCGCGACAACACAGTCTAAGCAAACATGGACCGCCGTTTCAGTTTCACAGGGAGGAAAACGCATACAGCTACTCGATACCAAAAATAATAAGCCAATGCAATTTATAATAAGCCTTCAGTTCTGTGCCACAGTATTCCATTTTGACGTAGATGGATCCCATATTTGAAACAGCTTATATGAGTAATGAAAAATGACACAGCTTTCAAATGAATTCTTACTGATGCACCTGTAACTCAGTAGCCACTGATGTGCCCTTAACTGCTTTAGGTCAGTGATATTTTTAAAACCAAGACCTCACAGCAAACTCTTTCTCTTTTTCTTACAAATTTAAGAGTTAAGCAAAGCCCTACCATGAAGACTGCTTTGCACCAGTTGTGTTTATTGCCATGCAAACTGCAATGTTCCAGCTATATAAACCCACAGATCTTCTCTGGTGGAAAAAATTCGTAAGCAACACAAATATTGAGCAGAAATACCATTCCTGAAATGCTTAATTTAGTCGTAAAAAGTTACAACACGTTTCTCCTAAGGCTTCACTGTTGGCTGAGGCCTTCGCATAAAGTAGTCTGATAGCCAGGAAAGTAAACAGCCCCCTAGTTTTAAAAGGTTAAACTTAAAATGAAGATTTAATAAAATATTCTAATGAAAACAGAAGTTATCTCAGATTTCTATTTTCGGTTGTCAAGTATGTTCCTCAATTTCCATCTTACAATGCATGCATGCAACATATTTTGGCATCATAAAACACAGAGTAAATGATGAATTGCCCTGGAATTCCCAGAGAATTAGTTCTGATATGCATGTGAATACCAAAGGAATCTGCTGAGATTCCTGTTCATGGAGTAACTACAAAAAGAAGTTGGAATGATTTGACACTTATTATAAAGTTAGGGTTTATCGGTCACTGCACATCAGTTAGTTTAACATCCTGGCAGGATCCTTTGTATTTGACATCTGAAAGTGTAAAGGAGAAAAATGTTTTGTCAGAGAACTCTGCTGGCAATAAAGTTAAGTAAAAATGCATTAATATTTTAATAATGATAAAATAAAAATGCTATTAGCACAAGAGGAATAATGGACTTTGCTAAAGAACGTATACTTTTCATGCACCTGCACATGGACCTAAATACCAGGCACTGGCACAGCATGCATACTTTCTGCATAAATTTCCATGCAGAATAAGTTTTAGAAAAGGCTACAAGAAATACAACTATTTGAGTTTGTACTTTTCTATCTCAGATTCTGACAAAGTATTACAAAGCTGCATATTCCAGCATTTCCTCCTCTTATTCCAGCAGATGTTACAAAATGTCAGGAAAGAGGTCTTGGTTATCACATACATGTGCTCACTCTCCAAGCCACTGGGTGAAATTTATGTAACTGCAGAAATCTCAAAAATATAAAAAAATGTGTATGCTACCAGCCCGTTTGGTCAGCAAGCCAGATGGGCCTCCACCTGCACGTGGCAATGCAGATTACAGCACACAATGCAGCTATGCAAGCTCCTAACTCAAAAACCACTCTAGCTACGGCCACAGCACGTCCACAACCTGGGAGGTTAGGAACAGGTCAGAAACTGGGAGGAAAAAAACTCCCCCGACTTCTTCCTATTAAAATATAAACCTACGTGGAAAGGGCACAGACGAAGGAAGATGCTCTTTCACAACGCTTTGCAATCATGCCCTGGCAAAGGCATGTTTTTGACCTTCACAGCCTAAGATGAGAAAAAAAATCCATTTCCACGCCTGAAACACAGGACTACTGTGTGGAGAGTCACTGTAAACATTAGCCGCTTATTTCTGGCAGTTGGATCTTAACAGGGACGCCTCCCAAAAATGTGCGGAACACGACCCTGCATTTCAGCAATACCTTTGGTTTGGATAGCTGTTGGAAGTACGTAAATGAAAGCCAGAACGTGAGCCAGAGCAAACAGGCTCATTTGGGGAGGGGAGAGAGGTAAGAGGGAGGAGGGACCAAAAATGTGGTGAAATGAGAACATCTGCTGAAGGGAAACATGTCTGTGCCTTATAACCACCGTTTTCAACAGGACTTCATCTACATAGCACACATCCTATGAGACGTTTAAAGTCAAGCAGAACTACCTTAACTACAAAGCAAGGGATGCTCAGATTTTCATGGGACAACTATGAATGAGATACCAGTCCTTTTTAGGTATTTTTCCTAATGCGGGCTCACAGAAGCTTGAGAGACTTGTGCATCCTTCCCTCAACAGTCAGCCTGGCAGCCTACCTCCCTGCACTGCAAAATACACTAATACATGAACTCAGGCTTCAAATGATTAACCTGAGAGACACCGTATTTCATGTTCCTCCACAGTTCTTCCTAAGGAGGCACATTTAAACCAGATCCAAACCTTTTCAAAACAGAGGAGTTCAATCTGCGTGTACCTCTCTGGCTAGGGCTTGCATCTCCATTTGCTACAGTAATATGCACTTGCACGATGAGGACAGCCATCCACAGAAAAACCCGCAGAGCGTCATGATAATTGTATCTGTTATGCATTTCTGTCCCTCTTACCTGTCCCTTGCTAGCAACGGACTTCTGCCAGGAATAAGGCTGCTGTTTTGCCTTCTGGCTCAGCTTCAAAATGGTTGCCACTAAAAATAAACCCAAGTAGCTGCTACAGAAACGTTCCCTTCTTTTCTTTTCCTAGGGCTCATAAAGGACAACCTTCCATTCAGCAGAAGTAACAATTCCACCATCCATGAAGTGACAGGTTCAAAGTCTGTCTTGACAGTCAGCAGGGTCAGAAATGTGAATGAGACAAGCACGAGGCCAGGCAGCCCAGCGTTTGCCTTGATATTCAGGGGAAGGCATAAAACAGTGTAGAAGTCATGACATTTTTATATTGAGAACAGCTATTTTAGAGGATGCTGAAGGGTTGTCATGGTTCCCTTGACCTCTCTATAGCCGGACACTGCGAGAACAAAGAGAACATACAGATCAGACCGATTCAATGGGAGACTTTCCATTAATTTTTATGGCATCTGAGGGTTGAGTCATTAAGCTATGCGACTTTACAGACAGAGTTACAAAAATAGATCTAATAAAAACCATGTCAAGCTCTCTGCAGCATGGTTAAAAGAGCTCTAGATTCTGTACAATAAGCAGAATGCACAATGGTACAGTTTGATAGAAAAGCTTTCGCAGCAGTTATCCGAAATAACCGATACAGCTCACTGAGTTCAGAGCAGTCACTCTAGACCCAAAAACTTTACATTAAACCACACTGCTATGTAACCTTTTTCTAGTATATATGAAACCTTGCCCTATCCTTACACCAAAACAAACTCTTCCTCTTCTCAAAATTCTGCAAATAAAGTGCTTCCTTCACCATCAGCACCATCATTTTTCCCCCCTCACTTTTCACTGTAAAGCATTGAAGCCTTTGTCAAGAAGGTGTAAAAAAGCATCTCTGGAAAAGCATTCTGAATGCGATTTATGTTTTTTCCTTTGCAAATTAAAATCAATTTGAAAGCACACTACTGGGATCCCTCTCTCTAACACGCAACCAAGGAAGTCCTCTGTGTAAAAAATAAAAATATGTTGTGTATATACATATATGCATACTAACGAAAAAGTTGTATCTATGCAAATGCACATTCCAACATACTTAAAAAGTGGGTATTTATCACAAGTAGAACAAGCTCTTTCACATGTTCATTATCTTGACAGACAAGATTACATGCAAATTTTATTCATGAAAAGTTAGTTCAAAGCACCCTTAATGTCCAGCTTCCCTAATAACAGTATATCATCTTCTATCCTCCTTTCCCCGAGGAGATCTGCACTAAGCTCATGAAAATGTAACTCAAAACTCTCATCTGCTCTGATACCTGCCAGGCCACCACCACCCACCCGGCTGGTCAGCAGTCAGGCACAGGTTATCATTACCAGCTTGTAAAGCAGAGTAAGTTAACAACTCCTTAAGCCACATAATAGCTGCACCTGACATCACCTCTCACTAGTTTTGTCTCCCTTGCTCTCGCTGCCTCCTCCTTTTGCACACTGTGTTTTTGTAGACTTTTTCTCAAACTGAGTGGAAATGTGTCTCTTCAGCAGTGGGCTTCTCTCCTGACACTTGGAGCACAAACAAATAGTAAACAGAGAATGGCAAGAATTAAGAAATTAACATGTTGTGATTAAAGCACCATGAAAGGAGACAGAAACAAATATCTTGTTTCAGAATTGGGAAGTTTAGCATATGTAATGGGGTGGCTTCCTGTTTGAGTTAAGTTAGTCTAATGAAATAGAAATGCAAAAGCCAAACATCGTAAGCAGATGCTGAAATAAATATCTCAGCGAGCTGGCCATATCAACCACAACAGTGACAGAAGTCTCACTAAATTTCATATCTTTGTATGTGGCTGTCTGGGTCTACACAACTGAAGTGTGAGCAACCCATTAAAATAGTAGCCTGAAAAAACAGACATGTAAAGAACGAACACCAAACAATTTGGATATTTAAAAGCAAAACGAACTGAGAATGCAAGGTGCTAAAGTTGCAGGGTAGATTCAGACAATTCAAACTTTGGTCATGTTCATGTCCAAGTTTTACTACAAAAAGCACAATCAAAACTGATTTCTGCTTTATACCAGTAATCATTCAGGGGCATCCCCTCGCAGATGGACACATTGGTGAAACACAATAAAAAAAAAAATGCACTAATCTAAGCCAATGAACTAAAAGGCATCAAAATCCTATTTAACAATGATTCCGCTGTATGAAATTCTGGTTTAATTTTCAACTGAGGGGAAAAAATAAGTCAGAAACTATTGTAAAATAAGGGTTTCACTATGAACACACTCTTAGGAGTACGCTGAGAAGTATTCGAAGGGTGGTTTTATTTTAGGAATAGGCAATTTTTTTCTACTGTTTTTGCAACTACATTTGTCTGTAAAATCAGCCTCCATACATGAACAATATCCAAAATATTAATACCATTTACTGCTACACTAATATTCTGCTCCTGTATGGGGTTTTATTCTAACCTAATTCTTTTGCCCTTTAAATGGAGTACCTTATCATAAAACAGTAAGGAAAGCACTTAACTAAACTTTTGATTTGTGAGTCTCTGTTGCATCAACACATGCCAGTAAAACCTTTACAGCATCCTATACCCTATATATTTACTGCACAAGTTCATTCTTGCCTGAGACACAATATACACAGGTTCCCTAACAGGTATATGCATAAGGGGCATATACATAATTGTCATCACACTACCCAAAGCAAAACAATTGCTTGTTCCGCAAATTTAATTCTTTATCCAATTTGGTGGTCCCTAAATAGTCTCTCCAAATAAAATGCACTAAATTTGTTTTGGCCAATGAAATGGTAATTTTTTTTTTTTCTCAGATACCATGAAGCTCATACAATCTGTAATTTCTTTGTGGAAAAAATGGTATTTCATTCTGCCTTGTGCTAGGTGCTGTATAAAAAACGAGAGTGACAAGTACCTACTCTGACCTTTGTCCCTCTCATATATTTTTCCAAGTGTCACAGTGGTAAGAATAACCATCCTTATCTTCAACTTTGCTATGCTTTTCATCAGGACAGTTTGGCACCAGCAGGACACACCTTGCCCAGAAAAAGGAAAGGTGACTCAAAGAACCTTCTTACCCTGCTTTCGCCGTTCCCCTGCTCCTTTCCCTTGCTTCTTCAGCGTGCCACTGTGCTCCCCTCGTCCCTTTATTTCTGTTTCTCTAGGTTTGGAGTTTTTCCCCCAGCCTCTCCGAGAGCCAGGCCTGAGATCCTGAGCAGGTCTCCTGCCTGGCCCTCCCTAAGGACCATAGCTTCCCCCAGCCCACTGAGACCCGGCAGGACTGGCTTCAGGGACACACCGACAAAGGAGGAGAGCCCTCCGTGCCTCCCCCAGTTTCTCACCACCTCAGCAGCTGAATCGCGCACCGGGGCCTTCCCCCCAGCTGCAGCTACCGGCGGGGAAGGCAGCACCCGGAGAGCCCGGCGGGGATGCGGCCGCCCAGGCTTCCCACGGCTGGACAAGCCTGTCACCTCCTCCACGCTCACAGGGCCAGAGCCACAGGGCAGCACGGCACCTTTACTCGTGCAGCACCCAGCCCAGCAGCAAGCACCCAGACGTTTGGAAACGCTGCCGCAAAGCTGGGTGTGACGATAAGCACAACCACTCGTTCCTCCATGTGCCATTTCAGAGGCTTGCTCCCAAGAGACAGGCACTCTCCCGCCAGCTGCGTGAAGGTTTTGGAAAAGAGGAGAGGGAATCTTGGAGTATCGGCCTTCACCTCAAAATCCAGTTTTACAAAGCGTGAAAAAATACTGTTCTGCACACCATGGCGCGACAGGGTCTCTCCTCTGTTTTGGGAGCAGGTGTGGAAACCGGTTCCCCTGGCTGCGGTGCCCAGCGGCACAGGGCACTGCGCGCCCCGGGGACGCAGCCTGTGAGGGACAGCTGCGAGCGCCGAGGGCAGCCGAGCTCTCAGCGGCGGAAAACCAGAACGTCTCCGTCTGAACTGCTTTCTCCAACCCTGCTATTCTTCTGGTTTTTTCCTGCTAGAAACTCAGCAGCTCGCAGCCCCAAGGATACACCCAACACATCTGCGTACCCAGGGACCACCCTCGCCCTCGCTCCCACCGCTTCCCGACGGGGCTGTCTCCTACCAGGAAAGGAAACGACCTTGACCGAGCATGGCACTGATCCACGTTTCCCCACGCAATCCCAGCAGCAGCAGAACTGCCTTCCTGCAGCTCCCGTCAGCCAGCTGCGCCCAGCCCCTCCCCAGTCACCGAGGCCACCCGTCCTCTCTGCCCGTGCCCATCCCGCAAACCCTCGTTTCTGCGGGGACCGGGTGCCCGCTGCTGGCACCGCCACAGAGGGGTTCCCACTCCTTGGCGGCATCAATCAGCTGGCTTAAATTGACACCCTTCGTTCACGCGAATAATGTAAAACCAGAGGGACTGACTCTGCCCTGAAACACCTGAGTGGAGCCCCAGCTTCCACCTCTAGCAGAGGTACGGCACCGCTAACACACGCTCTTGACTGCTGCAGGTAGCATACGGACGAACTAAAAGTAAAGCTGCTTGTGGTGCTGGGCTCAGGTTTTTTTATCGCCTTAACTAAGCGTCTTGAAGTCTCTTTGGAGAGTGTTTTATTTAGGAGCAGTAATGCACAGCTATCAGGGGGTTTTAGTTCATTTAATTAAGTTGAATACAATTACACTCCGGCGGGTCTTAAAAATGCAATAATCTATTTAAATATTATTTAGATGCATATCTTTTAACTACCACAGACTGCACAGGGCTTCATGTTTATATCAATTAGGGATATCAACCTAGCAATAAGAACTCTATCTCTTGCCAGCTTATAATCCTTTCTGCTCTGAGATCTCATATTTTATTTGCTCATTTCCCTTTATCTGTGTACAGTGAAGATGGGCTTTTTGCGTTTCTGTGTGCTCATACTGCTTCATCATTGCCAAAGCGCTTCCTAATTAGGCTAAACAGGCCTCTTACACAAATAAAAGAGAAATATTTCTGCTTGCCTACAGAGCAAATCCTACAGAGTCTGGGCTTGAGTAACGGTGTGGTTGCTGTGCCTCCCAGGTGTTTCAAGCACGCATTTCTCTGAAGGGACAACGAGTAATTCCATCACTTACAGGAGCCCCCAACAAGCAGGATGCTACGTGCTCGTTTCAAGGAAGTGCTTAAGCCCGTGGGTGCTGTCAGTCCAGAGGCTCTGCCCACCGATAATAGATGTTGTTTCTGCTGGAGGCTGAATGCATTACTCAAGCGTTGCACATCAGAGATGCACCTCGAACTGAAGCACGAAACAATCTGCAGAGCCCCACGTGGCTAAAAAGATCATAAAAAGCAGAAGCTGGCAGAACCCCAGTGCCAATAAAGCTTGCAGAAAACTACATGTCTCTACGAAACCCAGAAGCTTGTTGTCACCGAGCCAAGGCCCTGAACCACAGGTTGAAAGGGAGGGTAAGCTAAGTTCTCACTTGAGCAACTTCCCTACGCATAGCAACTTGAACATCAAAAGGAGAGCATCCCGCTAACTAACCATTTGTCAGGAGAGTTGTCATGCCAAAGAAAAACATCTCACCTAGCTGTAAAAGAGACTGGAACACAAGAAGAATGTCTCAGGTGGAAGGAGTTCCCTCACAGACTCTGTTTCTGAGGTGAAAGAGGAGACCACGGTCTCAGGGAACACCAAACCATGAGCCCAGCAAGAGCAGCAGAACAATCCACATACCACGATGCATCTGGAGCCCCACAAAAACAGCAGGGAGCTCCCTGAGCAAAAGGAAGGTGTTACACCACTTCTCACAGTAGGCACCATTATCAGTTTCAAATCAAAGGATGTATGGTAAATAAGCTGCCTCACGCAGAAAGGATCAGGACTTCAAGGGAAACAAAGATTTTGCTGTATGACTCTCTCATGGAGAAAGCAGAATCCCACGTTTTCAGATGTAGAGTCTCTTCAAACCTTGAGAGGTACAACCCGAAACGCAAAGGCTGGTTCAGAATGAGTTACCTGTGAATAGGGAGTCGGGGCATCAGGCTGTCTAGCAAAACAGCACATCGTGCTCTCACCCTCAGCCTGTTTTAGCTAGCCAGCCCTCTGATACAAATCACCCATTTGAAGGATCTGCTGGCAGTACCTGAACAGCATAACGGTACGTGACTCACATGCACATGAACGGTTACCCACCTATAGTCTGTATCTGTCTTTCAGCAAAAAACAAAACAAACCACAACCAATGAGACACAAAGCCTTGCTTTGCCCTCTGATATCCCTACTCAGCGTCTGAAGGGAGCCCTGTCATTCCTGAATAAGGCTTAAATCTCCATTATTTACTTCCCACGTGCTCCTCGCCCAACGACACCGCTGAGCCCCCCTCCCCTGGGCCTCCCCAAAGCCAGCCTGTGTGCTGATCATCCCCTGCCAAGGTCCCGGTGCGTGCTCCAGCTGCTTCCTGCCGCGAAGGCGGCAAGTCTGCCTTTCACATGATCCTCCTAATTCCCTCTTCCTCACAGTCGCCAAGTTACCCTTCTCAGCTGGGACTCTTTTCACTTTTCTAGCCACAGAAAAACAATTCTGGATGAAGAGTCACTGCACCTCCGTCCCTCATCATCCTCCGTTTCCTCTTTATATGAGCGGTATTTTCCTAAAAGAGGCACGATTCGGGAGAAAAAATCTCTATGCCTGTGTTTTAACATTGCTCAAATCCACAGAGCAACAGGTCTACCCAAAAAAGGCAGAAGGGCCAGAGGAGCTGACATAACTTTGTTACCTCCCTCTCCTCTCTTTTTCATGGCAGTTTACAAAATAAATAACTATCTGCAAGCACTTTGCAGTAGTTGTAATTAGGTTTGGCAGATGAAAAATTAAAATTTGGACAATCTTTTGTATTCTACGTACATTTAAGGCGACGATTAAAAACCACAAGTAACTTGGCAAAGATTACCTGAAAAAAGCACCGTGCCATCAGAGAGATAAAGAAATGTTGTGAACATCCACCTCCTTTTTCTCTCAACTTTGGTAATTAGGAACTCAGTCTCCACACTGACCAAACCCAACGAGACTCATCATGAATAGGTCTTTAACAAGGATAGGCAGAAGCATCCCTTTCCATTCTCATTTATGCATCAGCACACACCATATGCAGCACGAAGCAATTCTTCATCGTCCTGCCAGTATTTTGATTAAGTCCTTGACCTTATGTTCTGTTAACTTCCTCAGTTTAGATAGCTATCATGCAAATCTTAAGCTTGACAAATTTTATCCATCTGCACGTAGATGCTCACTCCCAGATGCAAAATCTAAACAATACATTGCTGGATCTGGGCTGAGCGAGAAACAATAGGCATCACTGAGCAGAGAAGCCCCAGTATCCCTTCAATTCGGTACACAACAAACATGCCACTACAGTGGAGAGGGATGACACAGGATTAGACTCCACTTCATGCCTCGTTGAAGAAGGCTCAGATAAACATAGCAGTATATAAAGAGGAAAACAGAAGTTTTAAGGACTGACAACTGTTTTGCATGACCTACAACTGAGCAGTCTCCACTAAAGAAACAAGAAATAACATAGACCTTTCCCCAAACCTCTCCAAACAATGGACACGTCATCACAAAATAAAATATAATGGAAAATAGGCATCTTTTGATAATTATTTGTACAGTGTACAGCAAGCAAGGTGGGAACGTCCACCTACAAGCTGGAACACTGACAGAGAAATTTGGATAATTAAGAAGAGACACAAGGATCTTGCCATTTTCCTCTATAAGGAAAACAGGACCTCAGAGAAACTTTAGGAAATTATGGTATGTAAAAACACAGAGAAAAACGTCCAAAGAATTTGCCACATATGAGGATTCACAACGTGTCCCACCAGCAGGAAATCTGCCATTACTCAGCACTTTATCTCCGGTGAAATGAACACAGACCGACCCGAGGAAACAGGTCCCGTGGGGGAAGAGAGAGATGCCTGCTCCTGCAGCCACACCAGTGCTCCAGCTGCGCAGGGACGTCAGCACCTGTGCACCTTCCCTGTGGAGCTACCTCTGCCGCCACCATTTTTCAAGAGACGTAAGCAGCCTGTGTGCAGCCAGCTCTTACTTCCACCAAAACCAGTGGCAAATCGCAACTGACCTCAGGGAAAGCAAGAGCATCAACAGCTACTTTGGTGGAGATCCCCTACTGTGTTTGCCGTGCTAAAAAAAAAAACATTTATATGCCAGACAGACAGCAAAAAGCAAATACCTGTTCTGAGCCTAATTAGTCCTCAGTCTGACATGAAACACCACGTAAATCCAACAAAGTACAGGTCAGAAACTGCCACAGGCACTAGCATCCCTGCTCCACTGCCCAGCAACTGCTCTATTTCTTGGTATCCCCAATGCGACAGCTGACTGTGAGCTTTTGATTGCTTGCTCGACCAGAAATATCCTCACCTTACCAATTTTTTTGGCTTTGAAATACAGTATCTTTATTAGTCCTCTGTAAAATACTGCACATAGAGACCTGTTCTCCACAACTTTTATATAAAATACGACATATTCTCTCAACACATTCTGAAGCATCGAGCTTTTGAAGTGTGAACATACAGTCATCTTGAAGATGGAAATTTGAAGACAGAAACCATGACTGACATACAACATGCAGTCTGCCCCCACCTCTTCCCATTTTACTATGATTATTTATGAATTCTAAGGTGGGAAAGAAGCCTAATAATTGAGTGGAAAACACAGCCTGCAAGTTGTGGTGCATATTACATATGAATACATATACACTTCTGTATAAAACCAGATTTTTCTTCTTTTCATCCTCATAGAGTATATGTTTCAGTTTAACTGCAAAGCATTTAATGTCAGCTTTCAGAGCCAGGCACCGAAAGCTCCAAAACTCACAAGTATTAAAAATTATTCTGTATAACTGATGTCTACATTTAAGTATATGTAGTGATACAGACAGCAATATGAAATATCTCTAACAGGGATGGTGAAGAGAGATGAGTCTCAATTTAGCAGTAGAACAATAAGTATCTTCAATTTGCACTCCATCCCTAGGATTGCACTAGAAATTCCCAGTGTAAAAAACCCTTTCAGCTGAGTTGGAATAAGTGGGAAGCTCCTGCTGGAAGACTGCAAGCATAAAATTCGAAGAGGATGAATGTGTTTCAGAACTGTAACAGATACAGATAAACAGAGCTAATAAACACAGACAGAACACAAACATCCAAACATCTCCCCAGTTGTAAGCGCATAAAAACCACAGATTCTACAGCAACGACGTATCACTTCTAGAGATATGTATTATGAGTGGTAAGGTATTAGTTTGGCAGGCAAAATTGCTTAAAAGCCTAAAACACCTTTTTCCTGAAGTGCAATGTAATGCTATGCAATCAGCCCTAGCACGTGTTTCCACCCAAGCTACAGCTGTGGATGTACACTCACTGAAAGAACTTCTAACAGTGCCACCATGGTGCAGTGAGCTCTCACGGTAAGTGCTCTTAAATCCATTTCACCCTCCACTGAGTTAGACTGGGGTTACAGTCGAGCAGAGAGCGAGCTCTGCACATCAGGGTCGACTTGGTGCTGGCACTGAAAGGACCAGGAGGATCAACTCAGCTGAACCTGTGAAGGAATGACAAAAGTTGCTTTTTCCTTTGTTGTTGAAAACCTATGGGCCACACACTGCTCCAGTATAAATAAACTTTGTGCCTTAGGCTCCTGAAGTTTCTATGTAAGCAGGGCAGAAATTAGACCCTTTGTCTTTTGTTCTTTTTTTCATCATTTGTTTCCATCATACCCATCAGCACTGCACAAAGCACCTTCAGTTGCAAGTAAGAGGGTTAGGAGCATCTCACAATCAAGAGATTGCTCATGTACTCTCAATTTAATATTTTAACAAGTGTGATACTGTTTTCCCTACCATCTATTGACTCTCGTCAGGCTTGCTGCAAAGCTTTCAGAGCACTGTTTTTATTATTAAATAGTTACCTAATCTCCTTTACACACACAAACTCCCCCACACAGGAAATATACTGAAGATGGAGAACACCGTGATACAAAACTTTAGTATGCTGGTACCAAAGAGGAAAAAACACTGTGTATCATCAAACTGATCTCAGCAGCACATCCCCGTGTTCACGCAGGGCCACAGGGAAGTCAAATCACCAAAATCCAACAGGCTCGTAGCAGAGCAGACCTGTAACAGTGCTCCAACCAGATCGCACTCGGATCAGGACACGGTTATTGGGAAAAAGTTCTCCAATTCATTGTGTGACTTTTCATAAGAAAGCCTGAAAGCATGATTTATAAATCATTGCTGTATTATGTTCTTAAGCTTGTCCACCTAATCTTCCAGTTATACTCCGCTTAAAACTGTTTTCCAGATAGGTTATACAATCCCCATCCTCAATTTCAAACTCATCGTAGGAAATGTGCCTCTAAAACTACTACGTAGCTCAAAAATGCTTATCCAACTGTCATTAAATCTTAAAACATCAAGTATTTTGTCATACTAATCTTAGTTCAAATAAAAATAGTACATTATAACTTTGTGCTTCAAAACACGGCAGCAGACAAGACCCGCTACTACCGTAAGCCAGGAAAAACATTCCCCTCGCCTCAAGAAGATCGAAGGAGGGCCGGCGTGCCCACCCCTGACCCACACCACAGCCGCTGCATTGCGGTGGGGGCACCTCCTTTTAGTTTTAGAGTAGTTATTTTCCGTAATGGAAATCTGTGTTGTGAACTCCTGGGTTCGAACGCGTTTCAATGAATTGGGATATAATTTTTTCCTGCCAATGGGACAGTCAAGCCTCCTGACGACAGTGAGAAACAAAAGCCCTTCATATCTCTTCATCTAATCACACAGTACATGTCTATGCAATTCTTCAATGGAGAATATGCTTTTATAGTAGACACTTCATTTTTACAGACTTGCACATATTAAACCCAGTTCCTTCTTTTTGTTCATTTCCTCACGAAAAACCTGGCATCCAAATTCTTGCAAAGCCACCTCAGCATTCCCGCAGTCACAACAGACAGGTTCCTCCTCCTCCCACCACCAATAACGGCAACAGACAAAGCTGTGGGTTCATCAGTCATCGCACGCGTCACGCAATCGCAGAGAGGAAAATTTTTAGCAGCACTTTATGTTAAAACAGGTATCATTTCAAACCACTTTGCTGGGTCATTACAAAGCAATTCTTATTCATCCTGTGTTACTGAGCCTTGTGAAGCCTGAGCACGACGCGTACTCTACAACCACTCGTATCCTGACAGTGGGGTAACCAGAAAAGGAGAAACCCTGTGCTACTGCGTGAAGGAAAAGCTACAACCAGGGACGCCAAATGACTCCCGGAGGTAGCCCCGGGGAGGCACAGGCAGCAGGGCTGGGCACGCCAGCATCCTCTCCTCCACCATGCCCCTCCAGAGGGAAGAGTCCTGAAGGAGCCGAGCCCAGAGTCAAAGCTGGAGCCGCTCAACCAGCGTCTGGAAGGAGAGGGAAGTCCTTTCCGTCCTCCAACTCAAACCCCCTCGCCTCGGGCATGGCCTGTTCCGTCCATCCCTCAGCCCTGCACCACATCCAGCAGTGACCCCGCTCGGCTGCGCCCTGGTCCCTCCGCTCAGCTCACGCGGCTTCACCTCTCTGCTCCTCCGCTCGCACAGCATCGCCTGCAACCAGCACCACTTCACAGTGATCTCCAGACAGCGTCAGGGTAAGTTAGATTAATCATTAGCTCGTTCTGTAAAATGTCATTTGTGCCGAGATACACTAAAAATCAGAGTTTTTCACCTGACTACAGAACATGGTAACCAGCATGCATAGCATAATACATTGCATTCCACGTAATAAAATTCCTTTAAGTGCTCATTATCCTGCATGTGCAACACTTTTCAATCTTCCACACCAATTTTCACATTTTCTTTCTGTTTAGAGACTGCCATTTTTTCATATCCACAAAAGCAAGGAGGCACCATCACAGCCAAATTCTGACAGTCTGGTATTCCACTGCTCTTACAGGACAGAGAGAACTTGGCTGATTAAAATGTCAAAAAACATGAGGAAAAATAGTATTTCCAAATATTGATAATCGATCAGGTATTCACAGCAAACCAGCAACACACCGGAAAATTTGTCACCGAGATTCAAGTTTACCTTAAACTTATAGCTATTCTCCAGTAAACAGCAGTTCATAGCATGCAAAGAACAGGTGTATAAAAATCTTCCCTACTTTTTCCTCTGCAGTTCCAAGGCCAGGGAAACCCAGAGTTTGCTTTCAAGAAAGAACAAAGAGGGCACCAGAATCAAAACCTCTTATCATTCCTGACTGCATACAGTCTTGTGGGGACTAAACTCTCTGACGGAGACATCTGTTTTATGTGACCTGACGTGCAAGAAAAAGCCTAGACCAAAGGTTATCTCTAC